>JADMIO010828266.1_pt1 | contig 35587 bp, 33 predicted proteins | sample 8958161 | NCBI WGS metagenome assembly JADMIO01 (sample SAMN16585339, study PRJNA669376) | soil metagenome | isolation source: Crop rotation soil | place: USA: Cullars Rotation, Alabama | collected 2011
GCCGCGACTTCAAGTCACGTGAATTCCAAGCTTCGGATCCCACTGTGCTGGAAAGCATTGTTGGTAGTAGACCATGCCCCGGTTGTTACAGGATAAACTGCCCTGGAAACTATTTTGCAATTACCACAGATAGCCTGGTAAATGGTACCGTTTTTATCGAACCTGCTGGTACCCCCATCCACATGGTCTGTACCCTGGTTGGTGCCCACATTATTCTCACCAAAGAAACTACCGAATAGCTGTGATACTGCATCTTTCTTCAATACGAAAAAGTACATATCCTTTCCATCAGTGGTTGACTTAAAGGCATCCGGGGTTATCGGAAGTCCTGTAGTCATCCCGCTGGAATAGGGATTGCTGTTACCAAAAAAGCCACCCCAACCAGACATATAAACGTTTTCGCAACGGTCTACTAAAAAAGCGATTGGGGAAATATTGGGGGTAGCAGTATTGGGTCCAAATGCAGTGGAGTAAACAAATGCTGAAAGATCTTTTTGAAGTTTGGCAATAAACTGTTTGCCATTTGTATTGCCAAATGTAGCATTCACTATTGGCCAGCCACCTGATTGTGGTACAGTTTGGCCCATTACGTACGGAAATCCTTTATTGTCAAATTGCACCCCGAATACCTGGTCGTTTCCATTAGTGCCGATATAGGTAGTACGTATAACCGATGCTCCATTATTTGTAATTACAGAAACATAACCATCAATATTTCCATGATTAGCTGTTCCAACAGTACCTGCTGTGGATCCCGGCAGGTTGCTGCTTTCAGTTCCGCCGGCAACAAATATATTACCCCCAGGATCTAAAGAAAGAACATAAGCTGCATCATTTGCACTGCCTCCTAAAAAGCTTGCAAAATTAAGTGCAGAAAGATCCGGGCTTAATTTAAGCACGACCCCATCCTGGTTGCCACCGCCAGGAACAGCTTGAAAAGCTCCGGTTGTAACAGGAAATCTTCCCGTTGCACCAAGTGATTGAGTACAGGAAGCCACATATACATTGCCTCCACCATCGAGTATTACTTCACTACGTCCATCATCTCCATAGTTTCTTTGTAAAGAATTGGTTCCGCCCCTGGATGCTGTTATATTAACTCCGTCATCTCCTGCACCACCAATTTTTCTGGATCCTAAAAGTGCAGTGCCTGTTGCATTTAGTTTTGTAACCACAATATCAAAGCCAGTACCGGCTGTTGTTCCGTTATTCATTACAGGATAATTAGCCGAACTGGATCTGCCAGCAATTATCAAATTACCCTGGTTATCTACTACAAGGCTATGTGGCTGGTCATTTCCCGCTCCGCCAATATAGGTAGCATATACCCTGCTGGAACCATCTGGCGAAAGTTTGATGATCCCCATATCGATAGGGCTGCCAGCCCCTGAATTATCTCCTCCCTGGAAAACAGTTTGAAAAGCACCCGGCGATGCAGGGAAAGTACCACCACCACCAAAAACTATTCCGCCACCAAACAAACTGCCATCGGGCCCATAAGTGGCTGTAAAACCCCAATTATCAGAGCTGCTTCCGGAAAAAGAACAAAAAATAACCTGTGGATCTATTATTAATGTAGCCGATGGATCGTAATTTTTTATATCAAAGGTTACTACATTATCTTTTACCTGGTACTTACAATTTATTTCTTTTCTTGCTGCTTTTCCTGTTTTGTCTGATTGATAAGTATAAGGACTTGACTCTCTCAACTCGCCAACAGAAGTCGTTAATGATAGTTGCTTATCTTTCACCTCCATCTTATTCACTCCATCATACTTCAATGCAATTTTCGATACATCTCCGCCGGGCTTTACAATGATATCATACTTCAAAAATTCATTATCTGTATAATAGCGTACATCCACATTGGGATATACATTTTCCAAAGTAATGGCCTGGAAAATTTTACATTCCTTTCCCCATTTGGATTGATCGCTACCTATAAAATAATTATTATACGATTGAATAGCTTTGGAAGGAACCGCTTTTAATTGAGGAGATGCTCCTACAAAATCTACATTGTAGGCATGTGAGCGGAGTATCATTTGCTGATTGGGGGTAACTGCAGACCCATCAGGATTCTGACCATGCAGGTACAAACCAAGATTAGCATAGTCCACAGGATTATGCTGCACCACGGTAAAACCACCATTGCGTACATAAAAGGATCCGTTACTAACATCGCCTTTATATAGCACACGGTTATCCCACTGGCCTTTGTTTTCTACAAATTCAATGTTATTATGACTTTGTGCCCGGATAGCAAAAGCGTACAATAGCAAGCTGACAAAAAGGAAGGTTTGTTTCAGGGTATTTTTATTTCTATTAAAATAACTAATAAATATGAGAAATGGATTGAAAACTTGTGTTAAGAAATGTCCTTTCATCAAAAAAAGTTTGCTTTTAATCTTATTCACGTAAAATCACTTGAAATTCTGTCTGAAAACTGTCAAAATATTTTTTACCGGGCTTGGTTTCCATGGGTTTCAACCTGTCTATTCACATTGAACCCCTTCGGAATTTTGTTGGCTATTCAGCTTTTGAAATACAACCTCCACGCAAAGCCGCAAAGTTTATATACAAGGTCGCAAAGTCGTGTATTACTTTGCGTCTTTGCCCCTTTGAGTGAAATGTATTTATATATCGCTGGTAACACAAAAATTATCTCAAATAGCTTTCCTGTTGCTGAAAACCCTGATGTCGTTTACGATCGCCGGACTATGAAATTTTGCTCCACAACACAGCTCCTTTTTGCTGTTTCAGGAAATTCTTTAGCTGCAAATTTTCTGCCGAAACAAGGTCTGGATCGTTTTCCAACATAGCCGCCGCCATATTTCTAGCTATTTCAAGCAGCGGACGGTCTTGGACTATACTTGCCAGTTTAAAGTTTAACACACCACTCTGTTTTGTTCCTTCAATATCTCCAGGCCCCCTCAGTTCCAAATCTTTTTCTGCTATTTCAAAGCCATTGTTGGTACTTGTCATTATCTTGATGCGTTCTTTTGCATCATTACCTAATTTGGAACCAGATAAAAGTATACAATAGCTTTTTTCGGCACCCCGGCCTACCCTTCCCCTCAGCTGGTGAAGCTGCGATAGCCCGAATTTTTCGGTACTTTCTATTACCATTACCGAGGCGTTGGGCACATTCACCCCTACTTCTATTACTGTTGTAGAGACCATTATCTGTGTATCTCCTTCAACAAATCTTTTCATGTTTAGTTCTTTCTGCGGTAAAGGCTGGCGGCCATGTACCATGCTTATCCAGTATTTCGGCTCAGGAAAATAAGTCTGTATGTTATCATACCCCTTCATCAGGTTTTCATAATCCATTTTGGCACTTTCCTCAATCAGCGGAAAAATGATATACACCTGCCTCCCTTTGTCAATTTCTGCTCTCAAAAAATCCATTACCCTTGTCCGCTGCGATTCATAACGATGAACTGTGGTGATGGGTTGCCGTCCGGGCGGCAGTTCGTCGATTACGCTATAATCCAAATCTCCATAAGCTGTCATAGCCAAAGTACGTGGAATAGGTGTTGCCGTCATTACCAGTACATGCGGTGGTATGGTTGCTTTTTCCCAAAGCCTTGCCCGCTGTGCCACACCAAAGCGATGTTGCTCATCAATAATTACAACACCCAGATTGTTGAATTGTACCGCATCTTCAATTACGGCATGGGTGCCGATTAAGATTTTTAATGAGCCATCTGCAAGTTCTTTTAACAGCTTTTTTCTTGCGGCAGATTTTACAGAGCCGGTAAGCAAGCCCACTTTTACATCCATTTTCGCCAGTAGTTCGCTAACCGTTTTAAAGTGCTGCTGCGATAAAATTTCTGTAGGTGCCATCAGGCAGGCCTGGTAACCATTGTCTATAGCGAGTAACATTACCAGTACGGCAACAATGGTTTTGCCACTACCTACATCGCCTTGCAGCAGGCGGTTCATTTGTTTGCCACGGGCAGTATCGGTTCGTATTTCTTTTATTACTCTTTTTTGTGCGCCGGTTAATTCAAATGGAAGATGGTCTTTAAAAAATTCATTGAAATGATCGCCAACTTTATCAAACACAACCCCTTTGGAGAAACGATGACGGTTGCTGCGCAACAGATTGGCCCGTAGTTGGGCAATAAATAATTCCTCAAATTTGATTCGCTTTACAGCGGCTTCATATTCTTCTGCCGTTTGCGGAAAATGAATTTGTTTATATGCATGGAAGCGGCTTACAAGATCTAATGTGTCGATGATGGTTGGGGGTAAATTTTCCGGAACATCCTTTTCCCTTATCATTCCCATCAATACCTGTGTCAGTTTACCTATTTGTCTTGCACCGAGCCCTCTTGTTTTCAATTTTTCGGAAGTAGGATAAACTGGTTCCAGGAAACTTTTGGTTACTGGCTGGGTGGGTGCGGTTAATACTTCCAGCTCCGGATGTACAATTTGTGGCTTGCCATTAAAGAAAGTAACTTTTCCGAATATGAGGTATGATTGCCCGACGGTTAATAATTTTTCTACCCAGTTCAATCCCTGGAACCAGGTTAATTCCAGGAAACCTGTTTTATCTTTTACCTGTGCTACCAGGCGGCGGCCAGCTTTCTGTCCTATTATTTCAAAACTTACAAGCACTGCTGCTACCTGCGCATATTCTGTGAGCGGGGTAATTTCTGCTATAAGATTGACTTTCGTTTTATCTATATGCCTGAATGGGTAGTACTCCAGCAAATCGCCAAACGTAAAAATGTTTGCTTCTTTTTTCAGCAGGTCGGCTTTTTGAGGGCCTACCCCTTTCAGGTATTCTATCGGGGTAGATAATATGTGATTGGAAGATGAAATAAGTAACCTGTTTTTTAATTATAGCTTACAAATGTGACCAATTTTTCGCAAAAAATAATACAATACACTTATTAGATGTATGTGAAAAATACGGTGTTCCAAAAGAAAATACACGGAATATAGCCGGAATTCCACAGGACGGTAAAGCTAAACTCCTTTTTTCTTCCCCGAAATTAAAAATGGCTTGTACCTTTTTTGTTTAGCATCTATATTAGTATTCGAGAGCCAATATCGAGAACCAATGAACAACCACCTCAACCTGCTGCAGATAGATCTGTATTTTACAGATTTTAAATCTGCACTATTATGCTTCCTTACTGCTTTTGTAGTAACGCTTATTGTTATTCCTCCTATTATCAGTCTTATTAAAAAGTACAGTTTGTATGATGTGCCGAATGCACGCAAAGAACATACAAATCCTATACCTACTATGGGCGGCATTGCTATTGTTGCCGGTATGATGTTGTCAATGTTCCTTTGGTTTCCTTTTAACAACGGTGCGGCACAGGTAAGTTTTTTCTTTTCTATTGTTGTGCTGTTTGCACTCGGCATTATGGACGACCTCAAAGACCTTTCAGCAAAATATAAATTTCTTGTACAAATAAGTCTTGCTGCAATAATAGCTTTATCAGGCATACGCATCACTTCTTTTGATGGATTGTTTGGCATCAATGAACTCCCACTATCTGCCCAGTACACATTCACTATACTTGCTATTACAGGCATTACCAATGCATTTAATCTTATTGATGGTATTGATGGGCTGGCGGGTGGTATTGGTTTTATGAGCCTTATTACACTGGGCATGTTTCTTACCATGAGTGGTGATGTAAATACTGCGCTGATTGCATTTGCACTTGCCGGAGGTTTATTCGCCTTTCTTTATTTCAATTTTAATCCTGCACGTATTTTTATGGGCGACACCGGCTCGTTGGTGCTCGGCTTTGTAATAGCCGTTTTATGTATACGTTTGATGCAGGTAAATGTGTCAATACCAAATCCGATAATTGCCAATGCCCCTGTATTTGTGTTAGGCATTGTGTTAATCCCTGTATTTGATACTATCCGTGTATTCACTGTTCGTATGTGGAAGGGGAAATCTCCTTTTGAAGCAGATAAAACACATATTCATCACTTATTGACCAATGCTGGTTTCAGTCATGGTTTTTCTGCCAAACTTATTTGCTTTCTGCACGGTTTCGTTTTAATAGAGGCGTATTGGCTTCGCACATTGAAACCGGAGTTGATACTGACAATACTAGTTGCGTTTATGCTTACAGCTACTGCCATTTTAAAAAACATGGGTGTATTACTGCGCAAAAGAAATACATCACATTCCACACTATAAGAAGCCTAAAGGGGCATTGCATTTGCTGAATAGAATTACTGCTGTACAAGTGTGGCTCTCACTTTATCAACTTTTGTCCCAGGTTTTTATTGGGCAGTCCAACAACAATAATTTCTATTATACGCTTGAATGGAGTTAATGCCTTTACTACTTATTAATCCAAAACAGGTAAACAAACTACCTGCTTAATTGTTCCTTATATCTCATCTCCCTTCCATTTAGTTTCTCCCATGGGTTGTAATGCCAGCAAACTCTATTGCGAACCCATTGAGATATAGCTCCATTGCTAATAGAATACTCTTATCATTAGAGCCTGATTTTCAATGATTTTGACCCGATACAGGTAGTAGAAATCCTCTATTTTTTCCTTGCGAAATATTATAATTTAACACTCTCCTACGCGGAGATTTATAAATCCAAAGTACCCAATAAAACCATGTCAATTAAGAAGAGCTTATTATTTGTATGGCTTATTATTATCGGATCTGGCATTGCTTATATTTTCTGGTACCAGGAATGGAAATACAATCTGCCTACTCCGGTGCCAGCAAATTACCATGCAATAAATTCCGGTACTGCTGTATCCATTAAAGATATTCCGGGGCTTGAACATAGTTCGAAGCCATTGTTTCTGCATTTTTTTAATCCCAATTGTCCTTGTTCACGGTTTAATATTTCACATTTTAAATCGCTGGTAAAAGAATATGGAAATAAAATAGATTTTGCTGTTGTAGCACTTACGAGCAGCAGCCGGTATACAGAAAAAGATATTCAGCAAAAATTCGACCGCACGCTACCAGTAGTATTTGACAGCTCCTATGCTGCAGCATGCGGTGTATACTCTACCCCACAGGCAGCTATCATCAATACCGACAAAAGTTTATTCTACAGAGGCAATTACAATAAGAGCCGGTATTGTACAGATAAAGAAACCAATTATGCACAAATAGCAATTGATGCCTTACTGGCTGAACAAAAACAACCCCGCTTAGACCCGGCAGCAACAGTAAGTTATGGATGCACCTTGCCCACTTGCAAAAAATAAATCCACCGAACAAATATTAAACCCACCTTATGAGAGAAAGATATATAGAAGATTTTCAGTCCGATATAAAAAACAAGTCCGACAAGCTAATGGATTATTTCCTTCCTGGTTTTTTTATACTGGGGCTCTTGTTTGCATTTTATTATGAAACCTGGCTGATCGCTATTTCGATTGGAAGCTTGTCGCTACTGGCTTATTATTCTGCAAAATTTTTTCTGCCATCTTCTGACATGTACCAGTATGTATTATCAACGGTCATTGGCATATTTATGGCCCAGTACATCTACCAGATGCATGGCCTGTTTGAGATGCACTTTTTTGCCTTCATCGGCAGTACTATACTGGTTACTTACCGGAAATGGCAATTGCAGATTCCTATTGCTATAGTTGTATTTGTACACCACGCAGGATTTGGTTACCTGCAGTATGTTGGCGTGGGTGAAGTGCATTTTACCCAACTTGATTATATGAGCCTGCAAACATTTATCATTCACGTTTTATTAGCAATAGGCATATTCTTTTTGTGCGGGTTATGGTCTTATCGTTTTAAGGTTTCGGGAGAGCAGCAGGTAGCCCAAAGCCTGGAGCTTCAAAGAATATTTAATACGGTAGAGGATGTTATGTTCTCGCAAGACCCGGTAAACAGGCGCACCCTCCAGGTATCTATTGCCTGCAAAAAAGTATACGGTTATGCCCCAGCTGATTTTATTGAAGACAGTGATCTCTGGATCAAACTCATTCACCCCGAGGACAATTATATGGTTGAGAAGATAAGGGAGGAATTACGTAAAGGGAATACAATAAAAAAACGTTTTCGGATAATCCATAAAAATAAAAGTACTCGATGGATTGAAGCAAAGCTCTTTCCAACGCTGAATAAAAAAGGGGAATGGATACGAACGGATGGCATCTGTACGGATATTACACAATTGGTTCTTTTGGAAAACAAACTTACGCTGGAAAGGAAAGAAAAACAGTACCAGATAACTTCAGCTGTCATTACTGCCCAGGAAAAAGAACGCACATTCTTAGGGCAGGAACTGCACGATAATATCAACCCTTTATTGGCAACGGTTCAATTATATATGGATTGTGGGATTGTTAATGTTGATCAGCGGGCAAGTCTCTTAAAAGAATCCAAAATACTTATTAATACAGCAGTAGAAGAAATAAGAACAATATCCAATTCGCTGATTCCAAAACCATTTAACCAAATCTCGCTGAAGGAAGCAATAGCAGACATTTGCAAGAATATCAACAAGGTAAGTAATCTGCAATTCATTGCAGATTGGGATGATGTGGATGAGAGAGCACTGTCCGACAAAATGAAACTTACCATCTTCCGGATCGTGCAGGAACAAATCACCAATATAATAAAACATGCCAATGCAAAAGAAGTGATCATTGAAATACACCAGGAAAGAGGCACCCTCATACTTAATATAAAAGATGATGGAACAGGCTTTGATGTTACATCCAAAAGAAACGGCGTAGGCCTTCAAAATATATGCAGCAGGGCAGAACTATTAGATGGCGAGGTGATCATCAATTCTTCACCAGGCAATGGTTGTGAACTACAGGTTGTTTTTGATTATGATGAAGTAATGGTTTCTGCTAACCGGTAATTGGTGAATGGAGAAATGAACTACAGGTTAAATTTTTTAAGTTACGTTCCAATACAATAGTTCATAACTCTTTACCAGTATGTGTTTCACCAGCTGCCACATTTCAACGCTCCTGTTTTAATTTCCAATTGCTCAGGATAAGGTTTGGTCTTCTTCAACTAATCTCCTCAGCACACGCTGAAGAAACTTGCCGCAAAGGAATTATATATATTTAATCCACAGTTGGCTTGCGCCATTAAGACATAAAACAATCTGGGATGGTATTACTTAGCAACATGTAAAAAGTACCATAAACAGGTGCATTATTACAATGTGAAGCTTGGTAAGCTATTGTACCTTTGCAGTTGAAATGGCAAAAAAGCTACCAGTATATTCAATTTGTACGATTAAAGGTGCAGCAATCAAACCATCTGAATTTATTATTTCCAGGTTTGACCAATATCTTGCACAAAGAAATTATTTATTGCAGCCGCACGGTCATTCTTTCTATCACCTTGTTCTTTTTACCAAAGGTGCCGGTAAACAAGCTATTGATTTTACCAGTTTTCCTGTAAAACCGGGGCAGATCTATTTTATGATCCCGGGACAAGTTCATAGCTGGAAATTTTTGGGTGAGGTCGATGGTTATATCGTGAATTTTTCAGAATTTTTTTTTGATTCTTTTTTTAAAGAACCAAATTACTTAGAACGGTTTCCTTTTTTTGGTGGCTATGGAGAAGACCAGGTAATACAGTTGACCGGACACGGCCTGAAGGAGGTAACAGAATTGTTTGAAAGATTATTGATAGAATTAAAACCTGTGAAAAACCATGCAACGGAAATGATCCGTACCCTCCTGTTGCAGCTTTTTATCACCGTAACCAGGCAGAGTGAACCAGCCAGGCTACAACAATTATCGAAGCCGGGATTTACAACACTTCGGAATTTTCAAAAGCTGGTGAATGAGCAGTATATACAATTGAAATTGCCAAGCGAATACGCTGCAAGATTATATGTTACTCCCAACTATTTAAATGGACTTTGCAGGGACCTGCTGGGAAAATCTGCTGGGGAGATTATCCGGGATCGGATTATGCTGGAGGCAAAAAGACTATTAATAAATGCTGATATCAGCATTAGTGAGATTGCCACGCAATTAAACTTCCAGGATAATTCCTACTTCACTAAATTTTTTAAGAAGTATGCTGGCACAACCCCTGAAGAATTCAGAAAGAATATCATATCGGTTTAAAAGACCACTAAAGCTAAATATATGTGTGCATTGAAAAGTGAACATACACCGGGACTCTTAAGGAGTATTCTCAAAAACAAATGTACGCGTTGTCGTAAGGGAAATATTTTCAGGTATAGCAACGCATACGATTTTAAGAATATGATGAAGATGTATGACAACTGCACTGAATGTGGACAAGCACTGGAACCTGAAGTGGGCTTTTATTACGGAACTGGCTTTGTCAGTTATGGACTGTCGGTGATGATCTGCGCCTTGAGCTTTATCTTATGGATTATAACTATTGGAATTTCATTAAATGATAGCCGAATCTTTTGGTGGATGGGAGCTAATGCTATACTGCTCCTGGTCATACAGCCTTTGCTGATGCGCATTTCCCGGACCATCTGGCTGGCTTTTTTCATACATTATGATCACCAATGGTACTTGCACCCGCCAGCTCCAGTGGAACGGAGCAATGACCAGATGAAAAATAACTGGTAATACCTTACCACGATACCAACGCTTTAAAGAAAGAATTACATAACCATTATCACTGTTTAAGCGGTGCTGTTATGCACCTGAGATTTTTATTAAAATATTAAAAATCCTGATGGAGTATGTCTTTTAATGTAAATGAAATCGACCTTGGTATATTGGTTGAGAACATGCCTGACCTGATCTTCTACCTTGATATGGACAAGAAATTATTGTCATTCAATGCTGGGGGAAAACGGTTTTTAAAAATGATGGGATGGGATAATCCGATGCCGGGAGACGATGTGCTGGCACTTTTCCCCGAACAAAAACGTAATCATCTCCACCAAGAACTTGATAAGCTAACGAAAGGGGAAGTGTTTTCATTCGAGGATACTTATCTGGATAATCAGCATACTTTTTATTTTGATATTAGTTTGTATGCCTTGTCCGGTATTAAAGGTGAACAAATGGGATTCTGTATATTACTAAGGGATACAACGGATAAAAGGCAGGCAGAGGAAAAATATCGTCGCCTGTTCCATGATAATCCAATGGTAATTTATGTTGTGCGGCTGAAAGATCTGAAGGTGTTGGAAGTGAACGGGGCAGCTGTTAATAAGTATGGCTATTCAAGGGAGGAATTCCTGCAAAAAAATGCGCTGGACTGGCGGCTGGAAGAAGACCGGGAAAAATTGAAGGAATATTTAATTACTATCCAAATGGGAAATGCTGACGGGCCGGCGGGCGTATGGCGGCATGTGCTTAAAAACAGCCAGCAGATTTTTATGCAAATATGGCTTCATCGTATCCGGTTTAATAATGATGATGCGGTGATGGCCATCGCCCAGGATGTTACCGATAAATTAGAACTCGAACGAAAGCTGGAGGAGGAAAAAAATGCGCGGCATCAACAGGTAACCGAAGCTATCGTTACGGGCCAGGAAACTGAAAGGGCAGAAATAGGCAGGGAACTGCACGACAATGTGAATCAGATATTGGGTGTAGCCAAATTATGCCTTGATCTTGCAAAGAAATCTATGGCATCCTATAAAAACACATTGATAGACAGTTCATCCGGTTATATTAGGAATGCAATAGAAGAGATCAGGAAATTAACTAAAAGCCTGGTGAGCCCGTTGGACCGGCTCATGACAATAGAGATGGCTATTGGTGGCCTGGCTGAGGATCTGATGAAGCTACACAATTTTTCAATAAAGATAGATAACGGAAGTTTTGAAGCGGCAAATTTGAATGATAAGTTCAAACTTAATATGTTCAGGATTGTGCAGGAACAGCTTAATAACATTATTAAACATGCAAATTCCAAAAACATCCATATTGTATTATCGTCGACAGAAGAGAAGATTAGAATAGAGATAGCTGATGACGGGAAAGGTTTTAATACCGCACTGCGAGGTAAAGGTATCGGCCTTTCCAACATTCAAAGCCGCACTGAATTGTATAATGGAACTATGGAACTTGTCTCTTCTCCGGGGGAAGGGTGTCGTTTAATGATTGACTTCCCCCGGAACGAATCAACCAGCTAAAAAATATTTTATAGTAAATAGCACTTTATATTACTTTCCGATACAGAACTTACTGAATATATAATCCAGCATGTCTTCATTCGATATATCCCCGGTTATCTCCGAAAGATAATGGAGGCAGCGCCGGATGTCGAGCGCCAATAAATCGCTGGCTAAATTATTATTCAACCCGTCTTTTATATCTGCCAGCGATTTTTCCACTTCTTTCAGGGCATGATAATGTCTTGCATTTGTTATAATCGTACTTTCTGTATTAATATCCCCTCTTAATACACTGCTTACCATTCTTTCTTTCAATACTTCTGTAAACAGGTTTTGTTTCGCAGCAATAAAAACAATGTTATTAAAGGAGGTGAATTTATCACGGGTTTCCTTTTCTCCGGCTTTATCAATTTTATTTATTACAAGCAAATAGTTAAGCCCTTCCTTTTCCAGTTGAAGTTTTCGTTTCTCAACTTCGGCTATTTCTTCGTCCGCATCAAACATGTATAATACCAACCCGGCTTGCTTCATTTTTTCAACACTTCTTTCCATCCCTGCATTTTCTATGCTATCAGTTGAATGTTGGCGTAAGCCCGCAGTATCTATCAGGCGAAAAAGTATACCGTCAATATTTATAATTTCTTCAATCGTGTCCCTGGTAGTGCCGGGTATATCGCTTACAATAGCACGGTTCTCGTTCAGTAAACTATTAAGTAATGTCGATTTCCCTGCATTTGGTTTTCCAATAATGGCCACACTTACACCATTCTTTATCACATTCCCCAGTTGAAAAGAAGAAGTAAGTGCAGACGTGGTAGTTTGCAATTCTTCTATCAATGCATAAAATTGTTTTCTATCTGCAAACTCCACATCCTCTTGTGAAAAATCAAGTTCCAATTCTATCAGCGCAGAAAACCTGATTAACCTTTCCCGCAGTCCCGATAGATTGTTGGAGAAACCACCACGGATATTATGCAGGGCCGCTTTCTGGGAAGCCGCTGTATTGGAGGCAATAAGATCTGCTACTGCTTCGGCTTGTGTTAAATCTAATTTTCCATTCAGAAATGCCCGTTGCGTAAACTCTCCTGGTTTTGCCAGCCGGGCACCTTTTTCTATGCAGGCGTCTATTACCTGTTGTTGTACATAGGGCGAGCCGTGACAACTTATTTCTATTACATCTTCTCCTGTGTAAGAAGATGGGTTTTTAAAAAGAGATAATACCACCTCATCAAGCACCCGTCCTTTATCTTTTAAAAAACCAACATGCAGTGTATGCGATGATTGTTTTATTAAATCTTTGGAAGGGAACAAACTGTTGACAATTGCGAAACTGTTAGCCCCGCTTAATCGTATAACACCAATAGCACCAACACCGGGTGCTGTAGCCAATGCCACAATCGTATCGTCCCATCCAGAAAGTTTATTCATCATTGGGTCAAAAATAAACTAAATGGTAAAGAGAAATATTATTTTGTCATCGTCCCGTTCTTGGGGCATCGCCTGTTGCGTCGCACACTTGTACAGCAGTAACATGGATGAGCAAATACATTTAAAACAGTTGCTGGTTAACGGTTGCTGGTTGTTCAAAGAACACGGTTGACAATTGCAGACTGGCTGTTTCCTTTTGTCCATTATCTACTATCCCGTGTCTTCCTTGCTGAATAGCGAACAAAACCTTGAACTGTGCGACACAAGGTGGACGTTCATCTCCCGACCTTCGGTGCGGGACTAGTTGTGTTGATATCGACCGGGCTAAACAAAAAAATCCCCTCCTGAATAAACAGGAGGGGATTGAATGTATTAAGAGAGATTTTATTCTCCTTGTACCTGGAAAGTAATAGGCTGTTTACGATAAGCTTTTACCTGGCGGCCATTCTGTACGGCTGGAGTCCATTTTGGGCCTTTTCTGATAACCCGCATGGCTTCTTCTTCCATACCATAACCGTGGTTGGTAAGAGCTCTAACATCGCTGATATTGCCTTCTTTGTCCACTACAAATTGAACTACTGTAGTGTACGTTCCTTCCGGAGCACCGTTATCGGTAGCAACCTGGCCGTTCGCATTTCTTTCGAGATACTGGCGCCATTTGCCATCTCCGCCCGGGAAAGAGGCTTCAATTTCAACCTTGTCAAAAATCTTATTCTCGTCTTCTTCTTTCTTTTCTTCTACAATTTGTTTTCCTTCATCCACTACTACTGGTGTAGCAATGTTTTCGTCTTTAATACCTTCCTGGTTTACCACATCTATTTTTACATCTTTCAATTCTTCCTGTGGGGGTGGTGGTTTCTCCACTTCCTCATCTTTTTTGATGACTGGCGGGGTAAACTGTTTCATCTCCACTTTTGGTGGCTCCTGTTTTGGAGGTGGTGGTGGCGGAGGCGGTGGGGGTGGTGGTTTCTCTTCCGCCTGTTTCACTTCCTGTATTGTAATTTCATCAATCTTGACCTTTTTATCCTTGTCGCTCTTTATTACACTGGCAAGTATAGAACCTCCTAATGCAAGTAAAGCAACGGACGCAGTAATAATAAGGGCACGGGTGATACGGCGGTTATATGATTTTCGTAAATCATAAGCACCATAATCTTTGTTCTTGCCTTCAAAAATAAGGTCAAGAACATCGGCTGATAGAATTTTATTTGCTTCCATAACTTATGCGTTTTTAATTAGATGCAGAATATTTTGCTATTCCACAAAGGCTGCATCATTTTATTTTATACCTGCGCTTGCTTCTGTTGCTTTTATCAGTTCATATTCCTGAGGCAACAATTTTACCATCGCATAGGTTCTAACATCGTTGATTGTCATTTCATCCAGCATGTCTACTGTATTTTTATAAGTAGCATCTACAGAAGGTTTAATGATTACAACAAAATCTTTTTGAGCACAATTGCTGATAGGTTTTTTATCTGCCTTGGCTTTAGCTTCACATTCAGGGTCTGTTACATATCTTGATATTACGTCTTTCTTTTTAGCAAGAATAATATCACGTATGCCTTTGAATGTAGTTTGCTTAAAGTTATTGCCAGTTGCATCTACTACCAGTTTACCTTCATAATAGTACACCTGGTTTCCTTTTCCAAGCATAATGGTAAGAACACCAGATTCTTTTACTTCGGTTTGATCTTTAGGATCTTTTATGTCTTTTGGCATATTAAGATCCAGTGTTGTAGGGCTGCTCATGGTAGCGGTAAATATGAAGAAGGTGATCAGCAAAAAGCCGAGATCCACCATCGGTGTCATATCTACACGGGTAGAAAGTTTTTTAGCTTTCTTTACGCCCGGGCCTTTCTTGTGGCCACTATCGCCGCCGCCACTGTCTACACTTGCCATAAAAAATATTTTTTAGGTTAAGTAATTAATTATTCTTTTCGGCCTTTCTTTTTTTATCAAGCTCTGAACCATCTGGCACACCATCCAAAGAAGTAACGAGATTATATTTAAACTCGTCATTCTTTTTTAAAGCATCGATTACACCTTCAAAAGCAGGATATTTAGAGTTGTTATCCCCTTTGATAAGGTATTTCAATGCTTTACCAGCAAAGGCTTCTTTTGCTGCTCTCACCCACCAAATCAATTGGTTATTAAGAGTGTCCATTACCGGTATACCGGGTAGTTTATCGGCCTTTTGCTCATTAACGGGAGTTGCCAGCAATTGTTTCAATCCTGCAAAAGGAACACCGAGCATGTATACGTTTTTGAAATTAGCCATTTCAGCAGGTGTCAGATTCAGGTTCTGGCTGCTGTTAATAGACTGTATTACTCTTCCATACATTTCAGGCTCTTTTTCCGATAAAACGGTGAAGAAAACACGGTTCAGCGAGTCCATAGAGATCATTACCGCATTACTTTCGGGCAATACAGCAGAACTTACAGAACCAGGTGTTTCGATCACCACCGTTTCAGGTGGTTTGAACTTGGTGGCCATGATAAAAAACGAAAGGATCAGGAAGGCTATGTCCACAAAGGGGGTCATATCCGTGTCCGTACTCTTCCGGGGCATCTTTACACTTGGCATGATTACTATTGTTTAATTAAATTAGATGAAAAGGTTATTAAATTCCATACAAAAAGCGGTGCTTTTTCCTGTCAATTATTTGTACAGGGAAGCGAAGCTTTGAGTTAATGTAAAACCAGATTCATCGATGCCATAAGTAATTGAGTCTATTTTAGTTGTGAATACGTTATACATAATCAAAGAGAATGCAGACGTACCAATACCCAATGCTGTGTTATACAAGGCTTCAGAGATACCAACCGCAAGATCAGCAGTAGCAGATCCACCGCCTTCATCACCAAGTGCAGCAAATGAACGAATCATACCTAATACCGTACCTAACAGGGCCACAAGGGTACCAACTGAAGTAATGGTAGAAAGGAATACCAGGTTCTTCTGAAGCATAGGAAGTTCCAGTGCTGTAGCTTCTTCTACTTCTTTCTGAATGGATAATACTTTTTGTTCTGTATTCAAACTGCCTTCGTTAATCATTTCTTTGTAACGACGTAAGCCAGCTTTCATAACATTACCAACTGATCCACGTTGTTTGTCGCACTCAGCTAATGCTGCATCAACATTACGGTTAGCAAGGTGATATTGTACTTTACGAACAAAATCAGAGATTGAACCGCCACCCAATGCTTTGCGGATAGTCATAAATCTTTCAAGAGAGAAAACGATAACCATCAAAAGCATACCAATCAATAAGGGAACGATGATACCACCTTCATAGATACCATTTAATGCTCCTTTTGGTTTGTGGTGTTTAGGCCAAAAACCACCATGCAAATCTGGTTCTTTAAATCCATCGGGATTTCCAAGAATAAAACGCCAAATACAATAGCCGGCAATTACACAAACTAATGGAGCAATCCACGAAATTGAATTGCTGGATTTTTTCGGTTGCACTGATGTGGCCTTAACTGACGCAGTTGGTTTAATCTCTGCCATGATCTTAATTTTTTTTAAGTTTTAAAATTGATTGATACTAATCCTTATTTCACATGTACAATGCTAAGGAAAAAGTTGATAAAAAAATACCCGCCCCCTCCATTTTTTTGGTAGGGAGGGTCAAGTTAAGGATTTTTTCAAACCGAGAAAGTTTTTGATAAATTATTTGATAATAAATTCTTCTCCGGATGCAAACAGTTGTTGGTTTTCTGTTGATAAAATGGCTATTCGTACCGCAATGCCTCAATGGGATTGAGGCGACCTGCCTTCAGTGCAGGATAAAGACCAGCCAGTAATCCCACTATAGTACAAATTATAATTCCATATAATACCCAGTTCCAGGGTACTACAAAACCAGTTCCCAACACCACAGAAAAAAGATTACCTACCATTACTCCCAATATAATTCCAAATACAGCACCCAGCATACTGATAATAATAGCTTCCAGTAAAAATTGCCGGCTTACCATTTTACTCTTCCCGCCAATTGCTTTTACAAGGCCTACTTCTCTTGTTCTTTCAGAAACTGATACCAGCATAATATTCATAAGACCGATAGCTGCACCTATTAATGTAATAAGGCCTATAACCGTGGCAGATACCGTAAGAAACCGCAAACTATTCATGGCTTTTTCTGCCACACTATCGCTCCTGTCCATTACAAAATTATTTTCCTCCGTAGTGTTTAGTTTTCGTACAGCCCTGAATGTTCCTTCTGCTTCTCCCATTGCTTCATTTACTTTCAGCAAATCATTTGTCATTACAGCCATCACAAAAGAAAAACCGGAGGGGAAGTTTCTATCAATGTTTTCATAACTGCTGATAATAATGTTATCCCTGCTAAAACCAAATGTAGACCCCCTGCTCTCCAGCACACCCAACACACGGTATGGAATATTATTCACCCTTATCACAGCATTTACAGCCCGCTCTACCCCTTCTTTAAATAATTTCTTAGCTACATCATAACCCAGTACACACACATTTCTTCCTGTCTGCACATCCAGGCGGTTGATGTTACGGCCATACTGCAAGGCAAACCCATTGAGCAATAAATAATTTTCATCGCCTCCGAATATAACGATGTTGGGACTTGTTTTTCTTGTGCCGTGTGAAGCGATATTGGTTCTGCCGCCAAAAATGGAAATGCCTTCTATACCAGGAAAATTATATCGCTTTACAAATTCTTCTGCTTCATCTTTGGTAATGTTTTTTCCAAGACTCGATTGCTTTTCTTTCTTTTTTCCTTTTTTTGAAAGTTTTACTTCCCGGTTATTACCACCTCCAAAGCGGATATCTCTTTCCTTAAACCGAACGGTAAAAGCATTGGCCCCCATGGTAGAAAAGCTCTCGGTAAATTTCTGATTCATGGCTTTAATGGCGGTGATGATACCAACGAGTGCCATAATTCCGAATGCAATTATAGATACAGTAAGACCAGTCCTTAGTTTATTACTGCGGACAGTGCGGAAGGCGAGTAAAAAGACATCACGGAATTTCATGATTTATAAACAGGGATGACGGTCTCCGTCAGCTCCTTTCACAAATATACAACTACGCTTATTGGAATGGGCTTGAGAATTATGTAGCGGCGGTTGAAGAGAAATAATTTTGTTACCAGCGCCATTTACACAGCCTGCCCCTACTTTGCCGGGTAAAAAATTGTATTAGAAATAATACCAGTTAAGCAGCATACCCGGGAATACGCCCAGCAAGATAACCAGGGCCGCAAGTATTACAAGGGTCCATTTGAATGCGGGGGTAACAACGATAGTATGTTTGCCATCGCCTTCTTTAAAATACATAGCCTGTATAACACGGAAATAATAATAGACGCTTACAGCGGCCATGAGCACTGCAAATATTACGAGCCACAAATTTTTTCCATCGGCCATAGCTGCCTTCAGCATATAAAACTTGGCAATAAAGCCGCCGGTAAGCGGAATACCTGCGAGTGATAAAAGAAAGATGGTAGTAGTAGCTGCCAATAACGGCTGATGCCTGGCAAAACCATTGAAGCCTTCAAAAGTATAATCACTCATTTTTATAAGCACTGCAAAAACGCCAATAGTAGCAAAACTGTAAGCCGCACTGTATAATAGTAACCCTTCTTTGGCATCGGTATTCATGCTGTACAAAGACAGCATCATAAAACCGGCTTGTGCAATACTCGAATAAGCCAGCATACGTTTTACACTCTGCTGAAATACTGCAGTGATATTACCGATTAGCAAGGTTGCTACGGTTACTATAGCAATAAACAATTTCCATTGTGCGTGCAACTGACCAAAAGCTTCATCGAACAAACGGATGAATGCAATGAATACTGCTGCCTTTACAATGGTTGCCATGAAAGAGGTGAAAACAGTTGGGGCCCCATCATACACATCTGGTGTCCAGAAATGGAATGGTGCTGCCGATACTTTAAATGCCATGGAGAATAATAACAATAACATTCCGGTTATCAGCAAGGCAGATGGTGCAGCACCCGGCTCAACGATACTATTGATAGTAGTAGTGAAACTACCCGTAGCCCCATAAATCAGTGCGATGCCCATCAACATTAAACCAGTAGAAAAGGAACCCAGTAGAAAATATTTCAGCCCGGCTTCATTACTCTTTAAATTTTTCTTATCGCTTCCGGTAAGGATATAAAGTGGTATTGAAATGATTTCGATGCCGAGGAACAATATGAGCAGTGATTTAAAGGAAGAAGTGAGTGTGATACCACAAAGAATAAAAAATATGAGTGCAAAATATTCAGCATAGTTCACACCAACTTTCTCCATATCCCTTGCCGATAAAACCAGGTACAATAAAGTGGCCATAAAAGCAATACTGTTGAACAGTAAAGCAAAGCTGTCGAATACAATCATACCTCTTGTATTCACATGGAAAATAACTGTACCACACATTTCCAGGATATTGACAAACAATAAAAGAACCAGCCCTGCAATGGCTACATTGCGGATAGCACTTTTTTGTGTCAGCAGTATGCTGCTGAACATCATAACAACTCCCAGTAATGCCGATAATATTAATGCGTTCATATTGTTTTCTTCTTAGTGCTGCTGGATTGATTGCTGAATTATCTCGAAGTTCTTAAGAATTGAATTCGCAACTACCTCCGTTTCATTTAACATGGTTTGCGGATATATGCCAAACCAGAAAATTATAACTATAATAATTCCAAGGGCCAGTTTTTCATTCCAGCTTATATCTGTTGTTGTTGCCGTAAGATGGTTGGTTTCGCCATAAAATACTTTGCGAATCATATTCAGGGTATAAATAGCTCCCAGGATAATTCCCATACCAGCCAGTACCGTAAACCATACATTGTATTTGGTAAATGAACCAAAGATTCCATTGAACATCAGGAACTCGCCGGGGAATGCATTGGTTAATGGTAAGGCGATATTGGCCAGTGCAACAATTACCAATAAGATAACCATAGCCGGTGCCTTTTGTGCAATGCCGCCCAGCTCAGAAATTTTTCTTGTACCAAATTGTCTTTCTATTAATTCTACTATTATCCACAAGCCTATGATATTGATACCGTGGTTAAACATTTGGATCATCAGCCCCTGCATGCTACTGGTATTCTGTGCAAATGCAGCAGCACACATTAGTCCGATGTGTGCGATGGAAGAATAGGCTACCAATCTTTTTAAATCATCCTGCCGGATAGCAATGAAAGAAGCATATATCATCCCAATTAGCGCAAGCGGGGTAATAAAATCGCCCCATACAAAAGAGCCCCAAGGCAATACCGGGAATAACCAACGGAGCAACCCGAAAATTCCCATCTTCACCATTACGCCACTTAATATCATTGTAGTTGCTGTGGGTGCCTGCTCATAAGTATCCGGCTGCCATGTATGTAGCGGGAAGATGGGCATTTTGATGGCAAAGGCAACGAATAGGAGCCAGAAAACAATTGATTGTTCTGATTTAGGAATATCTGATTTATAAAAAGATTCTAAAGCAAAAGAATGGTCCGGCGTGTGCGAATAGATATACAGGATACCTATCAGCATTAATAAAGATCCAACGAATGTATAGATGAAGAATTTAAAGGTAACAGCTATTCGCTTTTCGCCACCCCACTGAGAACAGAGAAAATACATGGGTATTAATGCAAGCTCCCAGAAAAAATAAAACAACAGGGCATCGGTGGCAATAAACACACCCATCATACCTGTCTGTGCCAGGAGCATTAAACCAAAAAAGTTGTTTGATTTTTTATATGAGCTATTCCATGTGGCCAATATAACAAGGGGGTATGCTACGGCATTCAGTAAACAAAGCAATTGCCCCATGCCATCGAGCTTTACTGAAAAACTGCTGCCAATTGTCTGCATCCATTCGCAATGATATTGCAGGTATTTGGCTTCTTTTAATACAGTAAGGCCAAGTATAGATACCAGCAAAGTAACAAAAGAAGAAAACAGCACCCATGAGCGGGCAGTTTTATCATTCTTTAAAAAGAATGTGGCCAGCCCGGCTAATAATGGAACCAATATTAATAAAACAGGGATCATATTATTTTCTCAAAAAAAATTGAATTGCAAAAATCAATGCCATACTTACTACCATCAGCAATACATAATTACCTACCTGGCCACTTTGTAACAGGCGCAACTGGCGGCTGCTATAATTTACCGCTTTGCCTACACCGTTTACAAATCCATCAATCACCAGTTTCTCTATTATGTTTTTCAGGAATCCGGCAAATTTATTCAGCGGGTTTACAATTGCTTTATCATACAGTTCATCCACATACCATTTATTCTCCAGCACTTTTCCAAAACCAGTTTCTTCAGTGCGCTGATAATTTTTGAATTTAAACCAGGCAAAGATTATCATTATAAGCACCAGCCCGGTGGAGAGTGCCATCAGCATATATTCTGTAGAATGAGAAACGGGATGTTCGCTATGAGATGCTGCAATTACAGGTGATAAAAATTCTCCCAATTTATCGCCACCATGCATAAACACTTCAGGAATTCCTACAAAACCGCCAACGATAGAAAGTATAGCTAATATGACCAATGGGATCGTCATAGCTGCAGGGCTTTCATGCAGGTGATGTTCCTGTTCGTGTGTGCCCCTGAACTTTCCTGTGAAAGTGATGAACAATAAACGGAACATATAGAATGCGGTTAGCAATGCAGTAAATAATGCAATACTATATAAAACAATTCCATACTTATGTTCGAATGCACTTAATAAGATTGCATCTTTAGAAAAGAAGCCACTGAATGGAGGAATACCTGCGATAGCAATACACCCGATTAAGAAAGTGATGAAAGTGATTTTTAATTTTTTTCCGAGACCTCCCATGTTGCGGATATCCTGTTCGCCACCCATTGCATGTATTACACTACCACTGCCGAGGAACATCAGTGCTTTGAAGAAGGCATGCGTCATTACATGGAAAACAGCAGCAGTATAGGCACCACAACCTAATGCAAGGAACATGAATCCTAGCTGACTTACTGTAGAATAAGCTAATACTTTTTTAATGTCATTCTGCTTAAGTGCAATGGTGGCAGCCAGCAGAGCAGTGGCCAAACCGATATATGCCACTATATCCATAGTGATATGCGACATAGAGTAAAGCACATTGCTGCGGGCAATCATATAAATACCCGCTGTTACCATGGTAGCAGCGTGTATCAATGCAGATACAGGTGTGGGACCCGCCATTGCGTCCGGCAACCATGTATATAAAGGAATCTGTGCACTTTTACCGGTAGCTCCAACAAATAATAATAAAGTAATAACGGTGATATCTGTATGAGAAAGTTTTGCAAGACTGGTTGTTGTAAAAACTTCGCTATAAGAAACAGTACCTGTTTTATTAATCAACCAGAATATTGCAATAAGAAAAGCAAGGTCACCAATACGGTTCATGATGAAAGCCTTGTTGGCAGCTTTGGTGTATTCCGGCTTTTTAAACCAATATCCAATTAATAAATAAGAACAAAGCCCCACGCCTTCCCAACCGATGAACATTACTACGAAGTTGGCACCCATTACTAACAGCAACATCGAGAATACAAACAAATTGAGATAAGCAAAATAACGTCCGAAATGTTCCGGTTTTTCTTCATGCATATAAGAAGTAGAGTATACATGAATTAAAAAACCTACACCGGTGATTATTAAAAGAAATAAAGAAGAAAGCTGATCAATCTGAAAGGCAAAAGGAATTCTAAGTCCTACTACGGAGATAAAATCAAAATAATTGGCGACATGGGTGTTGCCATTTTTTACCTGGATAAATACCCAGATACTCAGTATAAAAGATGCCAAAATTGTTCCGCAACCAATTACACTCACCATTGATTTTGGCAACTTATTCCTTCCTAAACCATTAATCACAAACCCGATTAATGGTAATAGAGGAATTAAGTACACTATTTGTAAAACATTCTGCATAATCTATAAGTACGAAGCCAGAAGTAAGAAGTATGAATAAGGCGCTTCTTACCGGTATCCGTATTTTTTAATGTTTCAATCTGTTTAAAAAGTTTACATCCACCGAATGAATGTTTCTATACATCATTACAATTATCGCCAACCCTACACTTACCTCTGCCGCTGCTACTACCATGATAAAGAATACAAACAACTGGCCATCAGATCCGACAGTTGTTGCGGCATCGGTAGCTAAAGCTTTTATATGGTGCATTTTTGAAAATGCTACCAATAATAAATTCACTGCATTCAGCATAAGCTCAATACACATGAAAATGATAATCGCATTGCGGCGTGTCAATACACCTACAATGCCAATGGCAAATAAGGCGAGTGACAGAAATATGTAATAATTTATCGGCATAAAATCAATTTGTTAATTTGAAGATTATTTGATTTGGAAATACTCATCAGAATATTCCAAATCTTCAAATTATTCCTTTTTTCCAATGACTACCGCACCTACCATTGCACTTAAAAACAATACACTGCTTATTTCGAACGGCACTACGTAGGTAGTGAATAATTCTTTTCCCAGATTCTTAATTAAACCAATGCTTCCCCCACCAATCATGTCCTCTTGCATTTTGACGTCTGTATTTTTTAAGGCCGCTACCAGTATCAGCAATAAACAACCGCCCGACACAGCCCCTGCCATCTTCAACCAACGGTTCTTCTTCGGTTCCGATTCTTTATTGAGGTAAATCAACATTATTACAAAAAGGAATAATACCATGATGGCACCTGCATACACGATTAAGTTTACTATCGCCAGAAACTGTGCATTCAATAATATATAATGGCCGGAAATAGCAAAGAAGGTGGCTATAAGCCATAGCACACTGTACACGGGGTTCTTGCTGGTAATTACCATCAATGCACTAAACAATGCTACTACTGAAAGAAACCAAAATAAAATTTGTATAATACTCATTCTCTTAAGCTGTTGCCGTTCTTAGTTGGATGTTGATTTATTGCCTAATGCTTTTTCATACGCCTCCTTATTTTCAATCGGATGCGGTATCAGTAAATCCTCTTTCTTATAAATAAATCCTTTTCTGCCATAGTTTGCCGGTGCAATACTCTGCGATAAATAAATTGCATCTTTCGGACAAGCTTCTTCGCACAAGCCACAGAAAATACAACGCAGCATATTTATTTCATACTTCGCTGCATACTTTTCTTCCCTGTACAAATGCTCTTCGCCGGGTAATCTTTCTGCACCTTCCATGGTAATGGCCTCAGCGGGGCAAGCTACTGCACACAAACCACAAGCTGTACAATTTTCTCTTCCTTCTGCATCACGGTTCAGCACATGTAATCCCCGCCAAACTTTTGAAAAGCTTCTTGTTTGTTCGGGGTAATTTATTGTTGCCTTCTTTTTAAACAAGTGGCTGATAGTAATAGCCATGCCTTTCGCAATATTCCAGAGATAAATACTCTCCAGGAAAGTCATTGGTTTACGATCTACTTCTTTTGCTCTTTGTGTTAACATACTTTATAAAAGTTCGCAAATATATTGTTATCAGTCCGAAAGTCGGGAGACCGAAAGACGGAAAGTATATTTCTTTATAACCCACTAGTCATTTCTGTCTTCCGGACTTTTGGTATTTCGGACTTAAGACTATTTCTTCAACCACAATATCACCGCCGCTGTAACCAGCATATTCACCAATGCCAGCGGAATTAGTTTCTTCCATCCCAGGTTCATCAATTGGTCGTAACGGAAACGTGGTATGGTCCAGCGTATCCATAAGAACACAAACAGGAAGAAAGATATTTTAGCCATAAAAACACTAAAGCTGATGGCCGACATCCAGAAAGAGTTCAACCCCCAGGTGGCTTCATTTACAAAAGGAATATCATAGCCTCCAAAGTAAAGCGTAACCATTACCGCACTGCTCACAAACATATTGATGTACTCTGCAAAGAGGTAAAAGCCGAGCTTCATGGAAGAATATTCCTGGTGATATCCAAAGTTCAATTCATTTTCTGCTTCCGCTAAGTCGAATGGTGTACGGTTACACTCTGCCAGCGCACAAACAAAAAATATAATAAAGCCAAGCGGCTGATAAATAATATGCCAGCCATTTTGTACCTGGTTTGCTACTATCTCACTCATTTTTAATGAGCCTGTCATAAATAATACTGCAATCAATGCCAATCCCATTGGTAGCTCATACGATACCATTTGCGAAGCCCCCCGGATAGCAGCCATTAATGAGAATTTATTGTTAGATGCCCAACCACCAATCATAATACCATACACACCCACACTTACAATACTGAACACTAATAATATTCCCATGTCTACATCTGCAACCTGCAGGGGAATTACATTTCCTCCTTTCGTAACAAAAGGCGCAGCCCATGGAATAACCGTGCTGGTAAGCAAGGCAGTTATCATCGCCAATGCCGGACCGAGAATAAATAAGAAACGATTAGATGCTAATGGAATAATTTCCTCTTTGAAAAATAGTTTACCCCCATCTGCCAATGGCTGAAGAATACCAAAAGGTCCTGCCCTGTTTGGTCCACGACGATCCTGCAACCAGGCCGCTACTTTTCTTTCTGCATACGTGGTGTACATAGCAATAAAGAAGGAGAGCCCGATAATTCCGAAAATTATCAATGCCTTTTCTAAAAGAAACCACCAGTCTATCATTAATAAGGTCATGTTCATCTATAATTAGTTATGAATGGTCAATGGTGAATAGTCAATAAAAGAACTGTATTGACCATTGACAATTCACTATTCACTCTTTTCAAATGTTTTACTCGTAGATGGACCCGGCAATTCACTCAGGTCCACTTTATTTACACCGCTTATACTATGAATATCCATCAGCAATTTCGGCTCCCTTCCCCCCATTACTTCTGCAATTGTTTCTTTGGGCTTTTGCAATCCAACATAATGCCCCTGCGATATAACAGAATGCCTGCTGATAGTCGTTGGCCCTTCTATCACCCAATCTTTCACACTCTTCTTATCAAAACGGCAGCTATTGCAAATCCAACCAGGCTTACCATCATAGCTTTGTACTTCTCCCCACTCATCTTTTCTCGATGTTACTCTCAGCACATCATCACCACGCTGCCAAAGGGTTACTTTACCACAGCACTTAGGATTCTCACAATCGCGATGTGCATCTACCGGTTTGGTAAACCACACACGGTTTTTAAAACGGAATGTTTTATCTGTTAAGGCACCAACAGGACAAACATCAATCATATTTCCACTGAAGTCGTTGTCAATTGCTTTGGATATGTAAGTGGAGATTTCTGCATGATCTCCTCTATCGAGAATACCATGCACCCTGTTATCAGTTAATTGATCTGCTACATACGTACAACGATAACAAAGAATACATCTTGTCATGTGCAGTTGTATGTAGGGGCCTATATCCTCTTTTTCAAATGTTCTTCTTTTGAATTCGTAACGGGTGCCTTCTTTACCATGTTCATATCCCAGATCCTGCAAATGACATTCGCCTGCCTGATCGCATATCGGACAATCCAGGGGATGGTTTAATAAAAGAAATTCTACTACCCCTGCCCTTGCATCCTGTACTTTTTCGCTGGTGATATTTTTTACAATCATACCATCCATTACATTGGTACGGCAGCTTGCAACTAATTTCGGCATTGGTCGTGGGTCTGCAGTAGAACCGGCAGCTACTTCCACCAAACAGGTACGGCATTTACCACCACTTCCTTTTAACTTACTGTAAAAGCACATGGCTGGCGGTGTTACATCGCCACCAATCTGCCGTGCAGCAGTTAATATAGTAGTACCCGGGGCTACTTCGACAGTTATGTTGTCGATGGTAACTTTAAAATTTGCAGGTGGTTCTTTTTTTACTTCGTCTGCCATTTTATAAATTCAAAAATCAAAATTAAAAAATCAAAATCGCCTCATAAGTTATCAGGCCGTTGTCGGTACATGTATCGGGTCTGCATAGTGCATCAATCCATAATTCCTTCTCTGTGCTTCATCTGCATTGGTGATATGCCATTCAAACTCATCCCGGAAATGCCGTATCGCTGCAGCTACCGGCCATGCAGCAGCATCACCCAGCGGACAAATCGTATTCCCCTCTATCTTTCGTTGTATATCCCAGAGCAAATCAATATCACTCATCTTACCTTGTCCGTTCTCTATTTTCAATAACAGTTTTTCCATCCAGCCTGTTCCTTCACGGCAGGGAGAACATTGTCCGCAACTCTCGTGACGGTAAAATCTTGCTAAAGTGTAAGTATGTTTTACCACACATTGTGTATCATCTAAAACAATGAATCCACCAGAACCCATCATTGATCCTGTTGCAAACCCACCATCCGCTAAGCTTTCATAAGTCATCATTCTTTTTTCACCTTTCGCTGTTGTCAACAATAAGTTAGCGGGTAAAATAGGAACAGACGAACCACCCGGAATACAAGCTTTCAATTTTCTTCCGTTTGGTATACCACCACAATATTCTTCGCTGTATATAAATTCTTCAACGCTAATCGTCATATCAATTTCATATACACCCTGGTTCTTGATGTTTCCACAAGCCGATATAAGTTTAGTGCCAGTCGATTTTCCAGTACCGATTTTTGCATATTCTTCCCCACCTTCATTGATGATTGGAACAACAGCAGCAATTGTTTCTACATTGTTCACCACCGTCGGGCAATCCCACAAGCCTTTTACCGCAGGGAATGGAGGTTTAATTCTTGGATTTCCTCTTTTACCTTCCAGTGATTCTATTAAGGCTGTTTCTTCTCCGCAGATATAAGCTCCTGCTCCACGCTGTACATAAATTTCACAATCGAAACCGCTGCCTAAAATATTTTTACCGAGAAAGCCATTATTCTTTGCTTCCTGTATAGCTTGTTCTAATATCTCCACTATCCATGCATACTCTCCGCGGATATAAATGTATGCCCTGTTGGAACCTAATGCAAAGGCGGAAGTAATCATTCCTTCTATCAGCAGATGCGGAATAAACTCCATTAAATATCTATCCTTAAATGTTCCCGGTTCGCTTTCATCTGCATTTACCACCAGGTAACGGGGCACTCCTTCCGGTTTGGCCAGGAAGCTCCATTTCATACCAGTAGGGAAACCAGCACCGCCACGACCACGCAGACCGCTTTTCTTCACCTCATCAGTAACCGCATCAGGTGTCATTGTTTTCAATGCTTTCTCTACACTACGATACCCCCCTTCGCGGCGGTACACATCATAGAGCCTGATGTTTTCAATGTGAGCTTTGTCTAATAATAATTTTCTTCCCATTTTTAATACCAACTTTTCTTCAAGATTTCATCTTATGAATTGTATACCGCTATAGCATTATCAAGATAAGAGTCGTCCTTCTTTTTAAGTTTTTTATACCTGTCAACCCAATCTAGGGCCTTAGGGTTATCCTCTACCATTTCACGAAGCGTCTTAACATCGAAATACTCAATTTTAGCATTTTCTCCTTTTTGGAGGTAATACTGGGTACTCGTACTTCCTGCCCTGCTACGGGACGTACTGCCAAACATATCTCCAGGATGGTCAATCACCTTTTTAAATACATTAATTCTTCCTTTAACTACTCTTGTTATAAATCGATTTGCCAGAGTTGTTCTGTATTCAGATTTCTGCTGGTATGATTTTACCTGCTTCACCGGATATCCGGTTCCATTAACTACTAATTTATTTCCTGAACTTTTTACTGTTCCTTCAATAATTTGCCCATTAAATAGTTCAATAAAATCACCTTTCCCTTCAATTAGAGATTTTTCAGGAGTTTCTTTTAATCTTGGTAACGTTCCGGCTACAACACAACCAGACAAGCTTATAATCAAACTATATAATAAAATTCTGCTCATAATTAAATATTATCATTTCACTGCTTGCCTTGCAAACAACATCCACCTCTTCCCCTTCCTCACCCAAACTTCCAGTACTTTCAAATGAAAGTTGCCGACAGTTCCATTTAGTGTTGCATTTATATCTGCCACAAACCGCACATTCGCCATATTCCCGTTTATCATCAGCTTAATGCTGTCTTCTTTAATGCTGTTATAATTCATATACCCCGTTTCCAGGTTTTTAATCATATCAGCTTTTGTTTCTATCCAGCCATTGCTATGCCCATAGCTCAGCATTTTATCTGTTTGCTGGTTGATAGAAATGGTGTTGCCATCTACCAATGCCCGGTGAAACTCTTTCATTGTAGCAGACAGTTTTGCTGAATCTGTTTGTGCTGCAACTATCAAACTTGTAAAGAACAATGCTATCGTAAAAATAAATTTCACTTTTATTACTGTGGTTTATCCATATTTACCATCCAGTTAAATCCGTATTTATCTATCAACATTCCAAAGCGGTGAGCCCAGAATGTTTCCACAGGTGCCATCGTTACAGTGCCCCCTTCTGCCAAACCGTTAAATGCTTTTTCCAATTTCTCTACAGAATCAAAATGCAAGGAAAGGCTTAGATTATTTCCCTTTTTTATTTCATAGCCTGGAGGGCCATCGGATGCCATAAATGAACCGGCATCGCATTGAAATGTAGCATGCATTAACCTGTTCTTAAACTCCTCTGGGGTTTGCGCACCCATTGGCGAGTCACCAAATGTTTGCTGGAACAAAATTTTTCCATCAAGAGCTTTACAATAAAACTGTAAAGCTTCAATTCCGTTTCCTTCAAAATTGAGGTATGGTGTTATTCCTTGCATGGAAATAATTTTTATTTACAAATAATAAAACATTTCTTTTTTAAGTACGGCTTACCGCCTGTCTTCCAAACAATTTCCATTTGCCTTTCTCTTTTATCCAAACCAGCATCATACTAAAACGCAAAGGTGTTACTGTTCCGTCCGTTTTGTTTTCATCCGAATCAAACAAATATCTTACGATAGCTGTGTTCTTATTACCAAATATTACTTTGATTTCTTTTACTGAATTGTTTTTATATACCGATTTATTCTTCGAAATGCTTTTAATCGCTTCTTCCCTCGTTTGCAGGTTGCCGTGTGAGTGGCCATAACTTGCAGTTGAAGCAAACAGGCTTTCCAGTGTTAAACTATCTTTAGTGCCGAAAATAGTAGCGCTAAGCAATTCTGTTTTTCTTTTATTTCCTGCTCGTCTTTTGCTGATTGTGCTGTTACATTAACTGCAGCAAACAAAAAAGCAAGGACCAAGAGGTAAGTGAATTTTTTCATGTTAATTATTTATGGCAAGATTATTACGGCACTCGTTTATTATCGCATCCACTTTTTCTTTTGTAAGATGTTCCCTGTAATTTTTCCCCATCTGCATCATTGGTGCATAACCACAGGCACCCAGGCACTCTACTGTTTTTAAAGTAAACAAACCATCTGTTGTTGTTTCGCCAGGTTTAATGCCGAGTTTATCGTAAATATATTTTACAATATCGTCGCTACCATTCAGCATGCAGGGGCCTGTCTGGCAAACTTCAAACATGTATTTGCCAACGGGTTTAAGATTGTACATGCTGTAGAAAGTAGCTACTTCATATACTTCAATTGGTTCCAGTTGCAACAGAGAGGCTACATAGTCCATTGTTTCTGCACTAAGCCATCCGCCAAATTCCTGCTGCGCTAAATGCAGCACCGGAATAACAGCACTCTTCTGCTTTCCTTCCGGATAAAAGTTAATTATCCGTTGAACTTCCTGTAAAGACTTATCTGAAAACTGAACATTCATTTTATATACTTTCTAAAAAAAATTAACTGTATTCATTCTCACATCTCACATTACTAAGCATCCAGTTCGCCCGCAATCAAATTCAAACTACTCATCGTCATAATTGCATCGCTGAGCATGGAACCCTTTGTCAATTCCTCAAATGCCTGGTAATAAATAAAACAAGGCCTGCGGAAATGCAAACGATAAGGTGTACGACCGCCATCGCTGATTAAATAAAATCCTAACTCGCCATTACCTCCTTCTACTGCCTGGTACACTTCGCCTTTCGGAATTTCAGTTTCACCCATTACAATTTTGAAATGGTAAATCAGTGCTTCCATTTTGGTATACACATCAGCTTTTTCCGGCAAATAATATTCTGGCACATCTGCATGATATACATCTGCTTCCGCACCTTTAAACTCCTGTACTTTACGATAAGCTTGTTCTATAATGCTAAGGCTTTGCCACATTTCCTGCCCACGCACCAGCCAGCGATCATAATTGTCCCCGGTAGTTCCTACAGGTATATCGAACTGAAAATCTTCGTAACTGCTGTATGGTGTATGCACCCGCACGTCGTAATCAACACCTGCGGCACGCAGGTTAGGGCCGGTAAAGCCGTAGTTCAATGCACGGTCGGAGCTAATGGCACCAGTACCTTTTGTTCTATCCATAAAAATCCTGTTGCGCTGAAAAAGATTTTCAAACTCTTTCAACACTTTCGGATATTCTGCCAGAAATTTTTCTAATTTCTGAAAGGCAATGTCATTGAAATTTCTTTCGAAGCCACCAATACGCCCCATGTTGGTTGTTAATCTTGCACCACAAACCTCTTCATATATTTCATAAATCAACTCCCGGTATTGCATTACATACAGGAAGCCGGTATATGCACCCGCATCTACCCCTACAATGGAATTGCAAATAAGGTGATCAGAAATTCTGGCCAGCTCCATAATGATGACACGGAGATAGTCAACCCGCTTCGGTGTTTTTACACCTAACAGTTTTTCACACGTTAAGTGCCAGCCCATATTGTTGATAGGAGAAGAACAATAGTTCATTCTATCAGTAAGTGTAGTAATCTGGTAGAGAGGCCTGCGTTCAGCAATTTTTTCAAATGCACGATGTATATAACCAATGGTTTGTTCGGTAGAAACAATACGTTCACCGTCCAGTTCCAGTATATTCTGCATCACACCATGTGTAGCCGGATGGGTTGGCCCCAGGTTCAGCGTGGTGGTGGTTTTCTCAATCGAGCCTTCGGGTAATTTGATGTGTTGTTCTGACATAAAAATTTGAAAATTTGAAGATGTGGAAATGTGAAAATTATCTTTCTGCCGCCAGTTTCATTATCACATTTTCATATTTACACATTATCACATTGTTCTTATACTATTGGCCTTCCTGTTTCATCATTCTTTTCGTTCTCGGCAATTACCGTTTCCCGGCTATCTTTTTCGTTTGTTTCTGTTCCAAAACCTTGTGTGCCGCCTCTTCCAAACATTTCATCATCTTTATCAATTCTTGTAGAGTCTTCCAATGGAAATTCTTTCCTCATAGGGAAGTAATCCATTTCATCCACATTCAATATTCTTTTCAGGTTAGGGTGACCAACAAAGTTTACCCCATAAAAATCGTATGTCTCTCTTTCCATCCAGTTTGCTGCAGAAAATAATCCTGTAGCTGTATAAATATCTGGCTGGTTAATATTGGTAAATACTTTAAAGCGGATGCGGATATTATCTTCCAGGTTATGCAGGTGATAGACTACTGCCAGTTCTTTTCCTTTGTTATCAGGATAATGAACGCCACACAAGTCCGTCATAAAACGGAATTTCAATTCATCATCATCGAATAAGAAATTAAGCACTTTCAGATTTAGTTCTTTTGGTGCTTCGAAAGTGAGCATACCGTAAGGTTCCTCAAAACCAGTTACCTGGTCAGGGAATTTTTCTGTAAGCCGTTGTTGTATTATTTCGTTGGTTAAACCCATTCTGTTTTTAGATTTTGGATTTTTGGTTTTAGATTTTTTTTATCTATATCCAAAATTGGCAATCAAAAAATTCTTATTGAATGCCATAGCTTTCTAACAATCCTTTATACTCCTGTCCATTTCTTCTTCTCAAACTTTCTTTGCCTACCAAATCCTGCACTCTCATTACTCCATCGATAATAGCTTCTGGTCTTGGCGGGCAGCCCGGTACATATACATCTACAGGCACTACCTGGTCTATTCCCTGCAGTACGCTGTAACTATCAAAAATACCACCGCTGCAGGCGCAGGCACCTACGGCTATTACCCAACGGGGCTCTGCCATTTGCAGGTACACCTGTTTTACAACCGGCCCCATTTTTTTGGCAATAGTTCCCATTACCATCAGCAAATCGCACTGGCGGGGAGAAAACCCTACCCTTTCGGAACCAAAGCGGGCCAAATCGTAATGTGAGCCCATTGTAGCCATAAATTCGATACCACAGCAAGAAGTGGCAAAAGGTAAAGGCCAGATTGAATTTTTTCTTGCCAAACCAATTACTTTGTTCAGGGACGTAGCAAAAAAACCTTCGCCCTGGTGCCCTTCGGGCATCTCCACCATGCTGATATCAGCCTCCCGTGGCTTTTGAATTAAGTTATATGAAACTGGTCTTGCCATACTATTAATTTGAAAATTGATCGATTTGGAAATTTGAAAATGACTTAATTAATAACATTTCTGATTGCTTTATGTTTCATTATCAAATTGACTAATTTCCAAATCAGCACATCCTAATCTTCCCACTTCAAAGCACCTTTTTTAATAATATATATAAATCCGCAAAGGAAAAATCCAACGAACATACATACAGCCCAAAAACCATCCCACCCTAATCCCTTAAAGTTGACGGCGTAGGGGTAAAAGAAAATAACTTCCACATCGAACAGCACAAATAAAATGGCAGTCAAGAAATATTTGATGGCCATTGGCTGACGGGCATCTCCGTGGCTTTCAATACCACTGGCAAAATTTTGAAGCTTATCAGCTGTTCTTCTTTTAGGCCCCAGCAAATGGGTTACAACAGTCAGGAAAACAATCAGGCCAACAGCAATAATAACCTGGATACCAACGGGTAAATAGGAGCTGGAAGAGGCACTGTTAAGATTAGTTTGAAGTAGGTGAAACATAGGTTTTTACTCTGCTGGCAAAAATAAGGCGAGCAACTGAAAATACCTTAACTAAATGTGACCTTACAGTGACTATTTGCTGTAAAAGAAAAATCCCCTGCCTGTTACAGCAAGGGATTTTCATTGTAAAAGAAGAAAACCGAGTTCTTATTTCTTTGACGACCCTTTATTAACAGTCGTTAATGTTGATTTATCCTTGGTAGCGGTAGCCTCCTTATCCGCAGGCTTTACAGCAGCAGAGGGTGTAGTTCCTTTGGGGGCTGTATTAGGCATTTTATTAATTTGGTCAATTATACCTTGAATAGTAGCCGTATTTGCAGGGTCTGCCTGTAGCCATTTTGTAAAGTATTCCAATGCCTTTTCCTTATTTTTTGCATTGTTGATATAATAGCCTCCCAAAAATTTTACCGAAGTCAGGTATTGCTTTTTAAACTTAGCGGTATCCTTTTCGGCAAAAGCCAATAATTGTAACGCATCCGGTACTGCGATACTATCTTTCTTTACGGTATCTATCGCATTGCTGCTATTAAATTTCCATTCATATCCATATACCTGGTCAGGAAATTTTTCTATCATAATAGTTGCAGCATCTCTTGACTTAGTATAGTCCGGAGTAAAATAACGGGCCAGTGTCAAGTCAAAATAGTCATTGATTGAAGGCTTCGGTTTGAGCGCAATTATTTTCTCGATAATTTCTGCTTCCTTATCACGAATCTTATTGGTTTTGAAATAAGCTGCCCCTTGTTTTAAGAAATCAATCTTTGATGAAAGTACAGTATCTACTGTTGCACCTTTTACATACACATTATATACTTCATCATTAGTACCGCCTGTTTTTAATAATATTTCAGCCAGTAACTGATAATCTTTTGCAATCTGATCTTCTACTTTCTCCTTACCAAAATACTTATCTAAACTTTTTTTGGCGTTAGCATAATCTCCTTTTTGAAAATAAGCATCTGCCATCAGTTTATATAACTTGGGTTTTGTTTTATCACCCGTAATAGCCATTACACCTTCCCCTTTTGCGATAGCTCCGGCAAAATCTTTCTTTGCCCACAACAACTGGGCTTGCAGGTATTCTATTTCCCAGCTTGGATCTGAGTTTGCAACATATTTGTTCAATTCTGTTTCTGCTTCAGGGTACCGGGCACGGAAAAAGTTATAGAAAAATAATTCATAATAAGCCGGGGCAAATTTTGGATCTCTTTTTACTGCACTGTTCAAATATTCC
>JADMIO011694163.1_pt1 | contig 35586 bp, 29 predicted proteins | sample 8958161 | NCBI WGS metagenome assembly JADMIO01 (sample SAMN16585339, study PRJNA669376) | soil metagenome | isolation source: Crop rotation soil | place: USA: Cullars Rotation, Alabama | collected 2011
TGAGTGTTGAGTGTTGAGTGTTGAGTGTTGAGTGTTGAGTGTTGAGTGTTGAGTGAAAATTTCCGGGGGCGAAAAGTATTGAAAAAACTTTAATTGAGCGTAATTGCTTTTGCAATAAAATGTGGTGATATTAGCTAAAAAAAGATGCGACTGATTTTTATTTTATTCCTTATCGCTGTTGCAAATTTCGCATGCGCTCAGGATCAGCACATGATACCTAAAGAAAAATGGAGTAAAAAATTCTATATCTCCGACGAATTTTGTGCAACCAAAGGATTAAAGCCAGGTGAGACCAATGGATTGTTGAGGGCGTGGAATGCAGACACAAAAGCTAAAACAAAAGGATTATTTAGAGTAGTTGATATTCGCTGGTATTTTAATTCGGCCACGCAGGCAGAGCAATATTTAAAACTTAACATGCCTTTGCTTTCAGAAAGCGGCGACCCGGTGAACACCAGCATTAAAATTAAAAATGTTTCCAACCTCTATATTTTTAATGAAGGCGCCGGACAACGAAGTATGAACCAGGCGCTGGGAATTAAAAATTTCATGTATTATTTTTTATTTACCGTAAAGAATTATGTAGCTAAAGTTTTTGTGAGCAGTGAAAAACAAATACCCGTGTCAGAAGCCGCAGTGTTTGCGCAGGAAGCGGCAAAGAGATTGAATGCAGCGTTAACCCCTTCCCCTGAAGGGGTGAATCATTAAAAAGTTTAAAAGGTTCAAAGGTTCAACAGGTCAAAAGTAGATGGCTCCCCGGAACTTCCGGAACCTATGAAACTTCTGGAACTTTTGGAAGCTATGAACCTCTATATGTAGAGTATCCAAATGGATTTAGCAAAAGCGGGATGTGGTAGTGCTGGTTAGATTCTATTTCGAAAATAATCTCTACGTAAGGATAAAATGTTGATATGCGCTCCTGGTCGAAGTAGTCTTTGGTTTCAAATCTCATTTTGTAAATTCCTTCCTGCAGCATAACATCTTTTTTGAGAAGGTCTGAAATTCTTCCATCAGTATTCGTTTTGCCCCTTGCAATTTCTTTCCACTCATCGTTCCCGCCCAGGTAAAGAATTGTAGTAATGCCCGCTGCAGGCCTGCCTTTGGTAGTGTCTAAAATATGCGAGGTGATCTGGCTCATGGCTTTAAAAATTAATCGGTAAATATTTTTTCCAGCCTGATCTTAGTGATCTTATTTTGTTCTTCGGCTGCAATTTCTATTTCCTCCTCAGGTGTGTTTGGTAAGCGTTCTTCCAGCATGCTTAGCATTTCATCGGCCGACTTCCCGGTAGCGCAAACAATGAATATGTAACCAAATTTTTCTTTATAAAGTTTATTGCCTTCGGCAAGATTTTGCAAGACTTCCTGTGTCGATTCAGTCACCCCGGACTGCTCACCGGCCGCCCACTCTGCCGTTGAAGCAAATTTTTCTTTTAGCGAATCAATGTCGCCGATCTGTGGATGATTTTCAAATGCTTCCTTCCAGTCTTCCTCCGTGCATTCATACCATTTTTCAACAGCACATTCTTCAAGGTCAACCAGATCTTCCACGGGGAAAGCAGTAAGCATTTTTTCTACCCACTTTTTAGAACCGCAACATTGGAAGAGTAATTCTCTCCTTTTCTCTTCCGGCAAATGATCAAATTCAGCAATGGTCATATAGTAGTTTGATGTTTGAAGTTTGAGGTTCGAGGTTGTGGAACCCAAACTAATTATTTTCTTATTCACATCGCTATCGGATGGAAGGCTCCGAACTCTGAACTCCTGACTCCGAACTCTGAACTCCCGGCTCCGAACTCACAATTCTTCCCCACAGTCTCATCCTGCTTACACCTCCATCAGGAAATATCGAAAGTCTTACATGTGTGAATGGTTCCTGGCTTGCACTGTCAAAATGATGCTCATGATCTGCCTTCAGTTTTGACTGAGGAAGAATTGTTGTCCAGATAAAAGACGAATTGTTCATCTGCGATTCCTGCTCTGCTGAAACATTGCAACCTTCGAGCAAGCAACTGTCGGGATAATTTCCTTTAAAGTGACAGGTATCGATTAAAATTTTATCAATGTATCCTTCATGCGCAAGCCTGACGATAACCCAGTCCCTGTTGTTTGGAGTGCGGTTTCGTTTAGTTTCCCATCCATCGCCCATGTTAACTCCTCTGCCCGGCGTAATGAGATTATCCATATGTGAAAAAAACATGTCGTTGCACAAAATTGATTTCGCTCCATTTACTGCTGAGGCAAGGTCTATCGTATCATGTTCATTTACCTGGCTCCAGTCTTTAAAAACTTCTCCATAAACTTTTAATCTTGCAACACCACCATCAGGGTAAATGTTCAAACGAAGATGGGTGTATATATTTTTACTTGTGATATCGTAAAAATTTTGCGAGCCGGGTTGAAGTGGCGATTTAGGAAGGATCTCTTCCCACACAGCTTTTTCAACATCGATCTTCGAACCGGGTTCAACGTAACATGCGTCGATAGATGCATGAGGTGGATGATTGCCCAGGAAATGATTGGTATCAATATCCACTCCATGAATTTTTCCGGATGTGGCCAGTTGAATAACACACCAGTCATGCCCCGGAGTTCTCTTCCTCCTCGATTCCCATCCATCCATCCATTTCCCCCTGTCCGTATATTTCTCAGCAATAAAAATTCCCCGCCCCGGCTTCAAAAGATTTTCTTTCTCTGCAAAAAAATCATCACTGCACTCAAGAGCTTTACCGCCGAGCCTTTCAGCCGCAAGGTCTGTGAGTTTTATATAAGAAGGTTCGTTCATTCTTCGTGATAGTTTAGATAATTGTTGCTGGATCCCGGATCATCGATTCAGATCAGAACGCTTGTTTCAAAATTCGTGCAATTCGTTTAATTCGTAGCAACAATTTTCGAGCAGTTATGCGTGTATCGAATTCGTGGTTAAGAAATTTATTTGTGTAATAATATTTTGCCTTTATTAGATTCCATTACACCGTCGTCAAAAACTTTTTGTCCGGCCAGATAAGTTTGGTGAACAACCCCGAGCAACGCTTGCATAAGGTAAGGAGTAAGTTTGTGGCGGTGTAAAATTATTTCTGGGGTTACTATAACAACCTCATCCGGATCCCAAATCACAAGGTCCGCATCGTAACCCTTTTCAATTTTTCCTTTATTAAGCCCGGTAAAGTCAGCAGTTTTTTTTGATAGCCATGTTGCTATTTGATTCAATGTGCAGCCACGCTCTCTTCCGGCCGTCCATAATGCAGGCAATGCAAACTGAATAGATGCAATTCCACCCCAGGCTTTCATAAAATCACCACTCTTCAATTGTTTTAGTTCAGGAGTTGCAGGCGAATGGTCGGTGGCAACGAAGTCAATTATTCCATCCTTTAATGCCTGCCAAAGCTTATCATTATTTTCCTCCTCGCGGATTGGCGGTGCACATTTAAATTGTGTCCAGCCATCATGCACCTGGTCATCAAAAAATAAATAATGCTGGGCTGTTTCAACCGTTAATGGCAAACCTTTTTGTTTTGCGGTTGCAATTTGTTCGATAGAATTGGAGGAAGATAAATGAACAACATGTGTTCTGCAGTTGAACTCTTCACACAAACGGATCATCAACGCGATCGCATCATCTTCCCATTTTCGCGGCCTTGACCGAAGATAATTTTGATAAGATTTCCGATTTCCGGTTGCCCGTTGCACGTCGTCGGTAAGTTCGCAATGAACAAGAAGCGGCAGATCATACTTTGCAATTACCGGCATTACCTTTCGCAGATCATCCTCCGTGACATTTGGAAATTCATCAATGCCCGAATGTGTGAGGAATGCTTTAAAACCCAACACACCGCTTTTGATCAACGGTTCTATTTCATTTTCATTTCCTGGTATAACTCCGCCCCAGAAACCGCAATTAACATGCAGCTTATTTTTTGTTGCCGCTAACTTTTCTTCAAATGCTTTTACAGTTGTGGTAACAGGAGAGGAGTTGAGTGGCATATCAACCAAAGTTGTTACTCCTCCTGCCAAAGCCGCCGTGGTGGCCGTATCAAAGCCTTCCCATTCTGTTCGGCCCGGTTCATTTATGTGCACATGCGGATCAACCACTCCGGGCATCACAACTTTATCACCAACGTCAATAATATTTTCATGATCTGCATATCCATTTACCACATCTGCTATCAAACCGTTCTCCATTATAACCGTAGCTTCTATTATACCATTTGGAGTAATTACCCTTTTGCTGTGAATGGCGCTGCTCATAATTTTTTCGCAGATTAAAATCAACCGATAAAAATAGAAAACAAAATTCTAAATTGGCAGATTATCATAGCCGTTACATGTTCAACATAGTTCTATTTTCTCTTCTTGCACTCATATTGATCTTTGTGATCATTATGACGTACAATTTCCGGACAGTTGAAAAAGACCATGAAGAGAAAAGTGAATCACTAAAAGACCGGGTGATTATTTCACAAGGTTTTGTTTACACGGCTTTGGTACTTGTGATTATTACGCTGCTCATTTGCGTTTATCTTTCTTTAAAGGGAACAGTGTGGGAAGGCCACATGATGGAGTGGTTAAACATTATCATCCGCCTGATGCATATCACTTTCGGTATCGCATGGATCGGGGCTTCATTCTATTTTGTTTTTTTAGAGAATGCACTCAATCGTACAGAGAATGTTCGTGATGAACTTGCCGGCGATTTGTGGGCAATTCATGGGGGCGGGTTTTACTATCTTGAAAAATATAAAAATGCGCCGAAGACAATGCCGAAGCATTTGCATTGGTTCAAGTATGAGGCTTACTTCACGTGGATTTCCGGGTTTAGTCTTTTGTTCGTGGTGTATTATTTTAACGCCAAAGGTTTTTTGATCGATGATAATGTACTCAAGCTTACATCGCTGCAGGCGATTAGTATTGGTATTGGATCATTCATTGTTGCCTGGATAATGTACGACCTGCTATGCAAAACTGCTCTTGTAAAAAAAGGAGTTTTGTTTGCTGTGATCGGGTTCATTTTAGCAACCGGCTTTGCTTATTTCTACGCCAGCGTTTTTAGTGCAAGGGCCGCGTACATCCACTTCGGTGCGATGATCGGAACGCTTATGGCAGCGAATGTTTTCTTTGTCATCATTCCTTCACAAAAGGCGATGGTTAAAGCAGCTCGTGTTGGTAAATCGCCCAATCCTGCATTGGGTAAGCATGCCGGCCTGCGAAGCTTACACAATAATTATTTCACATTGCCGGTGTTGTTCGTGATGATCAGCAATCATTTTCCCAGCACGTTTGGTTATAAATACCCATGGCTTATTCTCGCTATTATTTCTTTAGGCACGGCCGGCGTAAAACATTATTTAAATCTTCGTGAGCGGGGACGGCAAAGTGTTTGGGTGATGCCGGCATCGGTTCTCATTCTTCTTGCTGCCGCTTTTATTTCTGCTCCATCAAAACCTGGGGCATGCAAATCTGATATAAGTTTTACGGAAGTAAATATGATCATTCAGAAAAGATGTATTACATGTCATTCATCGAAGCCCACGGATGATATAATTACCGCGCCTCCCAATGGAGTTACTTACGACATGCCCCAGAATATTGTCAACCTGAAAGATAAGATCATGCAGCGTGTTGTGCTTACTAAGACAATGCCGCAGAACAACAAAACAAATATGACCGAGGAGGAACGTGACGTTATCCGTTGCTGGATCGAACAGGGAGCCTCTTTGAAGCCCTGAGCCGATAGCCGAGAGCCATGAGCTATAAAGCAGTGTGACGTTAATATACCATTTGGTTTGGAGGCTCCCGGCTCAAGGCTCCCGGCTCCAAGCTCTCGGCTCCTTACTCATCCACACAATCACGCCGCCTGCCGATACATTTGACTAATATTAGGGCTTATTTATTTCTTTGCTTATGAATCCGAAGGGAAGGAACATCATTTTTCATGTTGCGGGATGGCTGTTGTTTGTCAGCCTCGTGCTTGGTTTTATAGCTGAAGGCCCGGGTAGTGGTGACGCCTGGTCGAGAATATTCTCCATAGATTGTTTCATTTTTTTTTCGATCTATCTTTTTGTTTTTTATTTTAATTCGGAGTTCCTGATTCCAAAGCTGTACCTGCAAAAAAAATATCTCTATTATTTTTCTATCGTCATTGTGTTGCTGATCGCCGTTTTCTTCATTAGGCCGTTCGACAATTTGCTTTCGCATGGTCCTCGTCCCGGTGGTCAAGGCGGACCCGGTGGCCCGGATGCACCGCCACCAGGCAGACGCGGTGGGCCATTAATAGATATCACGAGTATTGTACTTTTTGTTATGGTAATATCCCTGAGTTCAGCTATTCAAATAATAAAACAATGGCAAAATATTTTGCAACGTGCTTACCGGGCGGAAGCTGATAAAGCCCAGGCCGAGCTATCATTTTTGAAGGCACAGATCAACCCGCATTTTTTGTTCAATACATTAAATAATATTTATGCCCTGTCGGTAACGAACAATGAGAGTACTTCTGTTTCTATCATGAAGCTCTCGAACATTATGCGTTACGTGACAGATGAAGCAACCGAAAATTTTGTATCACTCGAGGCCGAGGTAGATTGTATCGCCGATTACATCGACCTGCAACGCATAAGGCTCAACAAAAATGTATATGTAAATTTTTCGGTGTCGGGTGAGCTTGAACACAAACAGATCGCGCCTCTCATATTGATGAGTTTTATTGAGAACGTTTTTAAATATGGCGTGAGCAGTCATGAGCCTGCCAGTATCACGATAAAGATATTTGCCGAAGAAAAAACGATCACTTTTTATTGCCAGAATAATTTATTTACCACTCAAAGAAAACAGGAGAGAACAGGCATTGGTATCGCGAATACAAAACAAAGGTTACAGCATTTGTATCCTGACAAACATTTTTTAAATATCACAACAGAGAACGGCCATTTCACCGTTCAACTCACGTTGCAATTATAAACTTATGCAGATAAAATGTGTTGCCATCGACGACGAACCGCTATCGTTGCAGTTGATAGAAAAGTATGTCTCGAAATTTCCTGCCTTAAAACTTGTGCATACTTTCGATGATGCAATTTCGGGAGCCGAATATTTGAGGACAAATAAGATCGACCTCCTGTTCATTGATATCAATATGCCCGACATTACGGGGATAGATTTGGTAAGAGCATTGGATGAAAAACCTATGACCATTTTTACAACGGCTTACAAAAAATTTGCTATAGAAGGTTTTGAGCTTGATGCCCTGGATTATTTGGTGAAGCCAATTCCATTCGAACGTTTCGAAAAAGCGGTAAGTAAAGCGATAGCTTTTTATCAATATAAAAACTCGCCGCAGCGGGTTGAAGAAGAAGCGTTGTTTGTAAGATCGGAATATAAACTTGTGCGAATTGAACTAAAAGAAATTGAGTATATAGAAAGTGTAGAAGATTATATCAAGATCCATCTTGCCAATGAAAGGCCTGTTCTCTCACTCATGACCTTAAAATCTCTTCTTGAAAAACTACCTGAAACCAGATTTAAAAGGATACACAGGAGTTATATAGTTCCTGTTGCTAAAATCAGATCTGTTACAAACAGGAAAGTAAAACTTAATTCTGTTGAGCTTCCCATCAGCGACAGCTATATAGGTTTTGTAAATGAATGGATGAAAAGATGATGTGCAGATGCGCAAATGTGCAGATGAGCAGATTTAGGAGCGGCATTGTTGGAGCTAGTTAAATTCATTTCGGATTTATTCGTGGTTCATTCGTGTAATTAGTGGCAAGAAATTTCTTCATTCAAAAGTGCGATTAAGAATCGTGGAGCGTGACTAGCTCGACAATAAATATTCGCAGTATAAAACCACGCATTCTCAAAAAAAATTCCATCACATTTTGTAAAATAAAAAAGATAGTTTTATTTTTCTGCCCAGATCCACCCTATTCGCTGACCTGCACCTTCAATTTCATTAATCATTTAAACCCATTGTATGAAGAAACTATCTGTTGTTTTATTATTTGCAATTGTTTGCAGTTCATTTTTCTTAACTCAGTGCAGTGACAATGGTACTGGTGACACTCCCCGCGGAAAAGACACAATGTATGTGGGGGAAAAAACTAATGGCGGTTGGGAAAGCCAGGTTAAATGGGGCGAGCATCTTGTGACGAGCATCGGGTGTGGCGATTGTCATACACCTAAAAAAATGGGACCTATGGGACCCGAAGATGATAGTAGCTTATTGCTTTCAGGACATCCGGCGAAAATGCCACTGCCTGTAGTTAACCGCAAGGAAATGGAAGGCAAGGGTCTTATAGCGACAAATGATCTTACCACCTGGGTTGGCCCATGGGGTGTTTCTTATTCAGCTAATCTTACTTCGGATACAACTGGTATTGGTATGTGGAATGAAGATCAGTTTATGTACGCTATCAGGAATGGCAAACTAAAAGGACTTGCCGGTAGCAGGTCGCTTTTGCCGCCAATGCCGTGGCCGTCGTACAAAAATCTTACAGACGATGAGTTGAAAGCGATCTTCTCATATTTGAAATCAACAAAGCCTGTGGTGAATATAGTTCCTCCGCCATTGCCTCCGGAAAGCGCGCCTCCGCATTAATTGTTTCTATAAATAAATCTTAGAAGAGAGTCCTTGTTAAATGCAGGGACTTTTTTTTTAAACCTGCGCGGTGAAGTATTCGACGTTAATTATTTCATAACAGGTTTCAAAAACCCAACCACGTGTTTCTTTTCGGAATCAAAAAGAGAAACACTTAACATGAAGGCGATTTTTGTAGTTATTATTATGACCACAGTTTTATTATCAGCCTGTTCAAAAAACAGTTCTGTCTTGTCTGCCGTTGATTGTACAAGTGCAAAATCATTTGCAAGTGATGTGCAACCAATTTTTCAAACATATTGTGCTACTAATAGCAGTTGTCATGGTTCAGGAAGTCTAAATGGTCCCGGCACTTTAAACACTTACTCGCAGATATACAACGCCAGATCTACGATACGTGTTGCGGTAGCAAACAGGAGTATGCCGCAGAATGCAACTCTATCAACAACACAAATAAATGGGATCCTTTGCTGGATAGATAATGGCGCTTCGAACAATTAAGTTAACGCACTACCTTCTTCCTTACAATATTCCAGCAATGTCTTAAACAATGCTTCCATCGTTTCTATTGTCGTATGAATATTTACAGGATTAATTCTAAACCACGTCTTGCCTTTCAATTCTGTTGTTGCAAACCAAAACTGTCCTTCTTTTTCAATTCGTGCGGCAACATTAATATGAAGTTTGGTAAGTTGTTCATTCGTCAATCCCTCGCCTTTGTAACGGATACAAATAGCAGACATCTTTGGTTTAGTAGCTGATTCAAATTCGCTGGTGTTTGTTGCAAGCTGATGCAAATGATTTGCCTGGGCGATATTATTCTCAACCCATTTTCCAATTTGTTCTTTGCCATAGTGCTGAAAACTCATCCAAACTTTCAGACTCCGAAAACGTTTTGATTGCTCGAAGCCATGAACGTAAAATTGATAACGTTCATTTTTCCTGTCACTCTTATCTGTAAGATACGCATGCTGAATTCCGAATGACTTTGTAAGCCTGTCATGATCTTTTACCAGCACAGCGCCGCAATCGAGTGGTGCGTAAAACCATTTATGCGGATCGATAGTTACTGAATCAGCAAGCTCCAGGCCTTTCAGCAATTTTTTATTTGCATCACTCAGCAACATCCCGCCTCCATATGCCGCATCCACATGAAACCAGCATTGTTCACGAACAGAAATAAGATGCAATGTCTCAAGATCATCAACAGCGCCAAGGTTAGTAGTACCACCCATACCAATGATGCATAAAGCTTTTATTCCTTCGGCTTTATCTTTTGCAATTGCATCTTCTAAAGCATCTATCCTTATTTTGAAATTTTCATCCGTTGGTAAGGGCCTCAGGTAATTCCGGCCAACACCAATTGCGTCCACGGATTTATCTATTGAAACATGTCTCTCTTCGGAAACATACACAGCCCACTTTCCTTGCAATCCTTCATATTGTGCCACATCTTTCGTGGTATGATCTCTTGCAAGTTTAAGCCCGATGAAATTTGCCATCATACCGCCACTGGTGAGATTGCCGCCGGCTTTGTTATCATACCCGATAAGATCATTCAGCCAGCGTATAACCCGCAACTCCATTGCCGTTGCAGACGGACCAATTGTATATGCGCCGATATTTTGGTTTAATGCCGAGGCAAGTAGATCAGCTATAATGCCTGCAGGATTTGGTGAAGGCGTGATCAGTCCCATATAACCGGGATGATTAACATGAGTGCAGTAGGGAACTAATTTCTCATCTAAAATTTTTTGAATTGCTTCAAGAGATTGCGGATGATCCGGAATTTTTTCATCAAACTGGTCGTGCAGAAATTCGGGTTCTACATCGGGAAATAAAGGTTTGTTTTCCAGTTTTTGTAAATAGTCAGCGATGTAATCGATCATGCTATGCCCAGCCTTGCGGAAATCTTCGTATTGCATGGGAAGAATTTTTTTGGTAAAGATGAAGGAAAAAAATTATCTGTGAGTCCGGTTCCGGGTTGCACCCGTCGCAATCATGTTCAACCCCTTCGGGGTTGCATGGCATCCGTTTAATTCGTGATCACCGGGGTTTTCACCTAACGTATATAATATTCACCCCTTGCGATTAGCCGTATGCTCATTTTATTACCCGTCACACACCGATAGCATCCAACAAAAAAGCCGCAAGCATCAAGGGTAATCCCCTTGCAGCTTGCAGCTTGTAACTGGTCAATGATCGATGGCTCTTAAAAAAATATTTTTACTGGCCGCCACCTCTTTGCGCTACCGGGCGCGGTTGTGGCAATTCTTTTCTTGGAATTTTTTCATCTCTCATCGCGGCATTGTAAACAAATGCAGCAACAATAGTTGCCATTTGTTTAAGATCATCTTCATTCAGGTGATCGTACACATCCATATTGCTATGATGTGTGCGGGTATCATATTCCATTGGCTCCTGTATAAACTGGAAGCCCGGTAATCCAACCGCATCAAAACTTTGATGATCCGTTCCGCCTGTATTGCTTATAGTAACGGTTTTTGCACCCAGGTCGCTGAAAGGAGCAAACCATTGTTGAAAAATTGACCGTGCCCCTTCGTTGCCCTGCAAATAAATTCCGCGGATCTTCCCTGTTCCATTATCAACATTAAAATAAGAAGAGAATTTTTCGTGGGCGGGCAACAACTTCATATCTGCCGGATCAGCAAAGGTCTTCTTTACATAACCTCTTGAACCAAGCAGGCCCTGTTCTTCACCTCCCCACAATGCAATACGAATAGTTCTCCTAGGTTTCACGCCGATGGTTTTTAGTATTCTTACTGCTTCCATCATCACCATGCATCCTGCAGCATTATCAGTAGCGCCGGTTCCGCCCTGCCATGAATCGAGGTGGCCACCAAGCATTACAACTTCTGCTTTAAGTTTGCTATCTGTTCCAGGTATTTCTGCAATCACGTTGTAGCCTTTCAGATCTGCAGTTTGAAATTTAGTCTGCACATCAACATCAATTTTTACCGGCATATTATTTCTTAGCAATCTAACCAACGTCATATAATCTTCATACTGTAAAGCAAGATCCAGGAAATTTGCAGGGTCTTCAGCCTTGTAACTTCCACCACCCTGAACGAAAATAGTTCCATCATGATTTCTTGGACTTGTACTTACAATTGCCACAGCACCTTCCGACGTTGCAAGTGAACGCAATGTATTGAGCATAGCTAGCTGTGCTCTCTGTTGACCAAACTGTCCTCTTCTTCTATTCTGGCCTGTAGTATCGCCGGGTTGTTGCGGCTGCCTCGGCGGTTGTGGCTTCGCCTTTTCCATTGTATCAAGCTGCGCATCAGTGTAACGTTCGGCATCGGCTTTAAAACTCATGTTATATTTATCAGTGCGGTCAAGGATCAAAATTTTACCTTTTAACTTTCCGCGGTATGCGTCCAATCCTGCCGAATCCTTGGCTGTAATCAGCATTACTTCTGCGCTGCGCAATCCATTAGTTCCACCTGTCCATGCTTTGGGATATGCTTCCAAAGTTTTGTACCATGGTGAAGTCATTGCCACATAACATTTTTGGAGTTCCCATCCTTTTCCAAAATCTCCCCATGGGTCGAGCATTGCGTTTGATAAGCCCCATTGTGATAATTGATTTTTGGCCCAGGTAGCCGCTTTCATGAAACCGGGAGAGGCGGTAAGGCGCGGTCCGTTTGCATCTGTAAGTCGAAAAGCAATATCCATCACTTTAGAATTCTCAAGTCCTTCTTTCCGGATCTGCTGCATCACATTCTGATCTATCTTTTCAGTCTGTGCAAAAATTGCAGGCGAGACCAATAGGAAGTAAAGCGATAACTTAAATAATTTCATGATCGTAAAATTTGAGTAGTTTAAACGTGTTTGTAAAAAGATGTACAAAGTTAGGAAAGTGAATTATATCACGATTTCGTCGTGATCATTGCGTTTGAGAGTATTTACAAGAACTATCTTACAACATTCCGTAATGCGTTTGAATCCCTTTTCTTTACCTGATATCTGCCAGCTTTTTACAAAAATGTGCCGTGCAGACGGAAGGATCATAACTACTTCGTTGATATCGCTCTGGGACTGCGCCTGCTTATTTCTGAGCCATTTTTTTATGAAGTAAAGTAATACCGGGCTTAATAAAAAATACCATGTGAGGAGTATCAGAACCGAACGCAGAAGTATTTGAATTACTATTTGGGACGGCATCAAAGGGGCGCCAATCTTAAAATAAGATTGAACGAATAATAATATCAGCATGATCCAAATAACCAGGAAGATAGTTTTCACTTTTGTTTTGCGACGTTTGCGTTGTTGCCGGATCTCTTTCTCTTCAAATTCATCTTCAGGAATTAAATATTCTTCATGAAAAATACTCCATGACTGCGACTGCCATACTATACTCGCAGCAAAAGAACCAACAAGTAATCCTGCAATTGCATGAATTATGATATATCCAACCGCTACCATAACACTGTAATTATTCAGAACGGAATCACCGGTGATCTTGTGAATAAATTCATCAACGGCTTTCCAGAATTCGGTTCCATATAAAATAGTTAACACCACGATTCGTTGCACCGCTGATTCAACCAGTGCTAGCATGCCCAGCAAAACACACGAGATACTGTAAAATTTCAGGTTAAAGAAAACCAGTTGTCCCGCCAGGCCCTGGAACAGTAATGCGAGGTATGCAGAAGGCCCGGCATGCGGACTCAGCATGAGTTTGAAGATGGCTACAATGATAGTGGCTCTTAAAATTGCACCTTTAACAGGAACGTAATAAGCAATAAGACAAATGCAGATAACCGCACTACCTGCAACGAGAATACCTGTAAAGGGTAAGTGGGTAGCATGTAAAATTCCACCCAACACAGCTTCACATAAAACCCAGAGAGCTATGAGACGATAGTAGATCTGCTTATCAAATAAATCCGGGGGTCGGTTCATTTATTCAATTATACTAACTTTAATTATACTAAAGTAAAGTTAGCTTGATTAAATTTATTTTAAACGAAAAAGAAATAAGTACGAATGAACCACCAGGTTTGGCCCTGCTTGATTTTATCCGCTATCACCAACGTCTTGTAGGAACAAAAATAGGATGCAGGGAAGGAGATTGCGGAGCATGTACTGTGCTGGTTGGTGAATTAAAAAATGGAGAGCTTGTATATCGTTCTGCCACTTGTTGTCTGATGGCTTTAGGAAATGCACAGCAAAAACATATCGTAACTGTGGAGGGTGTGAATCCGAAAGTTTCGGAAGAAGTTGCTAATGGATTAAATCCTGTGCAGCAGGCTATGAGCGACGAAGGCGCTACGCAATGCGGCTTTTGCACGCCCGGATTTGTTGTATCTCTTGCAGGTTTTTGCTTAAGCAAAAATGAGCCTACCTACCAAAATGCGATTGCATCTGTGAATGGAAATATTTGCAGGTGCACAGGATACAAATCAATTGAAAGAGCGGTGAGCCGTGTAAATGAATTAATGCAGGAAAGAAAAGGCGGAGACCCGGTGCTGTACGCGACCATTCAAAAGTTACTGCCCTCATATTTTAATACTATAAAAGAAAGATTGATCGCCCTTAGTTCGCAAACGAATGGAATGGCAGCACTTCCGGGTTCAAAATTTTTAGGAGGAGGAACCGACCTGTATGTTCAGCAACATGAACAAATGGTGGAGGCTGATATAGATTTTTTATTTGATAAAAAAATGTTGCGGGGAATTTATAAAGAAGGAAACAAATGTGTGATAGGTGCATCGGCAACTGTTACCGACATCATTGAATCAAAAATTTTTCACGATCATTTCCCGGACATATTTCGTTTTATCAAGCTTGTCTCTTCCACGCCTATTCGAAATATGGCCACCATTGCCGGCAACTTTGTAAATGCTTCTCCAATCGGGGATCTTACGATCTTCTTTTTGGCGTTGGACGCAAAGATTATTTTGAACGATGGAAATAAAACAAGAGAAATACCATTAAAGAAATTCTACAAAGGATATAAAGATCTTGATAAAACGCCGGGAGAATTTATTGAGAAGATATGGTTTGAATTACCGGGGGCAAACTCTTATTTCAATTTTGAAAAAGTAAGCAAAAGAACACATCTCGATATAGCGAGTGTAAATTCTGCAATACAAATTTCTTTAAATGGAGAAGTGATAACAGCTGCTTCATTATCTGCGGGCGGTGTTGGACCAATTCCAATGTATCTCACCAATGCTTCTGAATTTTTAAAAGGTAAAATTTTATCAGAGGAAATAATTTCAGATGCGATCGAAATTGCACAGGAGGAAATATCTCCGATAAGTGATGCAAGAGGTTCAGCAGAATATAAAAGGTTATTGCTCGGTCAATTGATAAAAGCGCATTTTGGGGAATTGTTTCCGAAGATGGAAATTGAAAAGATGTCGGGTTAAGAGTATTGCCACGCCCTTAAGGGCGTGGACTAATGAATTAAATAGAGTCGGCTTTAGCCAAACTCATTGTTAACGAAAATATTTGGCTAAAGCCGATAGACCCGGGTAATATTTGATCCACGCCCTAAAGGACGTGTCAATACAAGGCCCGCAGTAATAACATAAAAAAGATGAAGAATATCGATTCATATACTCACGTTCGCGGCGAATCAATTTACCTTGATGATATTCCATTGCAGCAGGGAACTCTGTTCGGTGCTGCATTCGGCTCACCACATGCTCATGGTAAAATTCTTCATCTCGATCTTTCAGCCGCAGAAAAGATGGAAGGTGTTGTAAGGATATTTACTCATAAAGATATTCCCGGGAGAAACCAGATTGGAGGCATAGTGCCGGATGAACCTTTGCTTGCAGAAGATGAAGTACACTTTGTTGGAATGCCGGTTGCTTTCGTGGTTGCAACTTCCGCCGACATAGCGTACGCTGCTACAAAAAAAATAAAGATCGATATCGACCCCCTGCATATCATCACCGACCCGAGAGAAGCAAGAGAAAAAAATGAATTGATCGTTCCTCCAAGAACTTTCAGATTGGGTGATGTTGATTCTGCATGGGCACAATCCGAATATATTTTTGAAGGCATCGCAGAAACAAATGGCCAGGAGCATTTGTACATAGAAACGCAAGGAGCTTATACAATTCCTCTTGAAAATAATTTTATAAAAATTTATTCTTCTACGCAGGGGCCAACGGCGGTGCAAAGACATATGGCAGTCGTGCTCGGAATTCCGATGCACCAGTTGGAAGTTGATGTAACAAGGCTTGGTGGCGGATTTGGTGGCAAAGAAGACCAGGCAACATTGTGGGCTATATTATGTGCGCTGGCAACTTTTCATTTAAAAAAGCCTGTAAAATATTCTTTACACAGGATGGAAGATATGATGATGACAGGCAAAAGAAATCCATATTCATCCGATTTTAAAATTGGCTTGAGTAAAGATCTAAAGATCCTCGCATACGAGGCGACCTTCCATCAGAATGCCGGTGCTACTGCAGATCTTTCTCCTGCTGTGCTTGAACGAACTTTATTCCATTGTACCAATTCCTATTTTGTTCCTAATGTAAAAGCTACTGCGTATAGTTGTCGCACCAATCTTCCATCCAATACTGCATTCAGGGGTTTTGGCGGCCCTCAGGGAATGTTTGTTATCGAATCCGCTATTGCAAAAGCTGCAGATCATTTAGGAATTCCAGCTTCGGAAATTCAGCAAAAAAATTTATTACGAAATGGTGATGAATTTCCGTACGGGCAAAAAGCAGAAAGCGAAGCGAACGAGTGCTGGCAGGAAGCGGTTGAGATGTACGAAGTTGAAAAGTTGAAAGCTGAAATTGAAAAATTCAATTCTGAAAATAAATTGTCGAAAAAGGGTCTTGCATTTATGCCGATCTGTTTTGGAATTTCATTCACAAAGATCCTGATGAACCAGGCAAGAGCATTGGTGCATGTATATACAGATGGAAGTGTTGGCGTGAGTACAGGCGCAGTGGAAATGGGCCAGGGTGTTAACACAAAAATGCTGCAGGTGGCTGCCACGATTTTTTCTATTGATCCTTCCAAAGTAAAAGTTCATACAACAAATACTTTCAGGATATCAAATACCTCTCCTTCTGCCGCAAGTTCAACTGCAGATCTTAACGGGAAAGCCGTGCAGATAGCATGCAACACTATTGTTGAAAGATTGAAACCTGTGGCTGCTGAAATATTGAAGGTAAGCGACTCAGTAATTGAATTGCGGGATGGCTTTGTATGGAGCGATGGAACAAAAACGGATCTCACATGGGAACAGCTTGTTCTCTCTGCGTACATCAAACGGATCAATTTATCTGAGCATGCACATTATGCAACTCCCGGAATTGGCTTCGATGCAAGCGTTGAAAAAGGTCATCCTTTTGCGTATCATGTTTATGGAACTGCAATTACTACGGTCACTCTTGATTGCCTTCGCGGTATTTATGAATTTGATGCAGTGAAAGTGGTGCATGATTTTGGAACAACCATGAACCCAATTGTTGATCGCGGGCAAATGGAAGGAGGAATTGTGCAAGGCATCGGATGGATGACGATGGAGGAAATTATTTACGATAAGGAAGGAAGGTTGAGGTCGAATGCACTCTCAACCTATAAAGTACCGGATATTTATTCTGTGCCTAAAGAAATTGATATTCATTTTTTAGAAACAAAAAATGATAATCTTGCAATCTTTCGTTCGAAGGCCGTTGGAGAACCGCCATTGATGTATGGCATCGGTGCTTTCTTTGCTTTGCGGAATGCTATTAAAGCATTCAACCCTTCTGCTGATCCTGCATTCTCCGCACCGATGACACCGGAAAAAGTGTTGATGAGTTTGTATTCTAAAACTGCAACGCCGTCTCCCAAACCACAGCTTATCAAAGAGCATGAATAAGCAATTATCAATCTGGAAATTCATCAGTGAAAATTTGCGGGAGGATATTCCTGTAATGGTATTGTACGTATTGGAAAGCTCCGGTAGCAGCCCGGGAAGGCAAGGATTTTTTATGGCAGTAAACAATAACAAACAAATGGAAGGTTCCATCGGCGGAGGGATCATGGAGCATAAGTTTGTTGAGCTGGCGAAAGAAAAGCTCCAAGCTTCAAGCTCCAAGCTGCAAGAAGAGGGGCAGGAAGCAAACCTCAAACCTCAAACTTCAAACCTCAAACCATCTACAGAGATTCGAAAACAGGTCCATGATAAATCTGTAGCAACAAATCAAAGCGGGATGATATGTTCGGGAGAGCAGACGATCGTTTTGTATCCTGTTCAAAAAAAAGATGAAGAACATATTAACAACATCATTCAAACCCTTGAAGAAAATAAGAACGGAACATTGCAACTTTTCCCAGGCGGAATTTCATTTGAACCCGTTGAACCTTTGAAACATTTTGAACTGGATTTCAAAACCGAAGAGGATTGGCTGTACAAAGAAAAGCTCGGTTATAAAAATCACCTCTACATAATTGGGGGAGGCCACTGTGCTTTTGCTCTTTCCAGGATCATGAGCATGATGGATTTTTACATTCACTTGTTTGAAGAAAGAAAAGACCTGAATACCCTTGAACGAAACGCCTTTGTTCATGAAAAGAAAATAGTGGATGATTATTCCGAATTATCGCAACTCATTCCTCCCGGTGAAAATAACTATGTGGTGGTGATGACATTTGGCTACAGAACGGATGACCTTGCAGTAAAAGCTTTGTTGCACAAACAGTTTAAATATTTCGGATTACTTGGGAGCAAAAAGAAAATTGAAAAGATGTTTAGTGGTTACCGTAATGAAGGCGTCGATCTAAACCTTTTGCAAAAAATTCATTCGCCGATCGGCATACAAATAAAAAGTGAAACCCCCGAAGAGATCGCGGTGAGCATTGCCGCTGAAATTATTAAGGTGAAGAACATGACTTGATTTTAGATTTTAGATTGGCGATTGCAGATTTCCTACACCTCGGAGAACATGAGTAAATTGAGTCTCGCGCAGAGATTCGTAATAATTCTCTGCGCGAAACTCCGCTAGCTCTCGTTCTCTGCGGTGAAGAAAAATCTGCAATCGCCAATCTAAAATCTAAAATCGCTATTGCGATCCTTGAAAATATAGGGTAACTTAGTAGGAGTTCTTTTCATACATAAAATCTTGCAATATGAACCTCTTTCAACGCGTTGAAGACTGGGGTAATCATCATCACCCCAAATGGCTCGATCTTATTCGAATAGCCCTCGGTGTTTTCCTTTGCTACAAAGGAATTCAGTTTCTTCAAAATACAAGCGGATTGATTGGCATGATGCAAAACAGGGCACCGTTTGGCGACTTCGCTTTACTGCTCCTTGCCCATTATGTTTTGTTTGCGCATATCCTCGGAGGCATTCTTCTTACGCTTGGAATATTTACCCGCTTCGCATGTATAATTCAAATACCAGTTTTACTCGGCGCAATTATTTTTGTAAACACCGCCAAAGACCAGTTGAGACCTTATGGCGGCGATGAATTATTTTTATCAATACTCGTTTTACTCCTGCTGATTTATTTCCTGATTGTGGGCAATGGTCCATGGGCATTAAAGATCGTAGAAGATAAAAATAAACATGCTCATTCAGTGACACCCGGAGATGGGAGATGAGTTTGGAGTTTGGAGTTCGGAGCCAGGAGCCGTTAGCCGGAGCCAAAAGCCAAGAGCCAAGAGCCAGAGTCGAGCATCAGTATTCAACCTTATCGGCCTTGTTCTTCCATTCCTGGAAAATTTCAAGCGCGGCTTCTCTGCCTAATGATTTGATGGGGATCTTTCTTTTTTCGAGTTCACAACCGATCTCATTATAGATCATAGAATCGTCGAACCCAATATTGGCGGCATCTTCGCGGTTGTTAGCATAGTAGACAACTTTAGGGCGGGCCCAGTAAATTGCGCCAAGACACATCGGACAAGGCTCACACGAAGTATAGACTTCGCAACCTTCGAGTTGAAAAGTATTTAAATTTTTGCAGGCATCACGTATGGCAACTATCTCGGCATGTGCAGTAGGATCATTCGAAGATGTTACACGATTATTTCCCCTTCCCACAATTTTATCATCTTTCACTATCACGCATCCAAAAGGTCCGCCCTCATTGTTCACAACTCCATGCCTCGAGAGGGCGATCGCTTCCATCATAAAATTTTCTTCCCTTGTCATACGAGAAATTTCAACAGGTAAATATAACACAGTTTGAGGACCATGGCCAATGGTCTAAGGTCCATGAACTACTTCGGGATTTTTAGTTTGCACAATTGGATCAACTTTTCTGCTGCTGTACTTTTCAATTTTCATCAGGATCCAAAGAGACATGATAAGCCATAATATTCCCACACAAAAACCTGCCAGCACATCACTGGCATAATGCACACGCAGGTACACCCTGCTTAGACCAATTGACACGATCAGAAGAAAAAGGGATATCATCATCGTCCATTTCAACGTTTTGTTTTTTATACTTCGCCAAACCATATAAATAAGCAGCCCATAAAACGTGATGCTCATTAACGCATGCCCGCTGGGAAAACTAAAACCCCTGGCGGCCTGCAGTAACGGGGTGAGGGGCCTGTCGCGCTGAAAGATGAGTTTTAATAAGGTCATCAATAAAAGGCTGCTGATAGCCACCACAGGCACTTTGATCGAATACCACTTGTGACGCCGGATAAAAAGGCAATACGAGATGAGTAATATGTTTGCCGGGATGAGGAAAGTATGTGTGCCCAAAAAAGTGATAACCTGCATTACCGTAGTGTTAACCTCATTCACATTTGTAGAAAGAAAATGGAAGACATTATCATCAAATTCATGCCTTTTATAGGAGAATACCATTCGTGCTATCGATATGAATGCGACTAATGCCAGGGAAAAAACTATTAGTAAAACCAATATTTCCACGGATAGCAGCGCAATTGCCGCATATATTTTCTTTGCACCATATTTAATGTGTCGAAACATTTGTACCGCAAAAGTAATTATCGTTCGTGAGTGTTTTCTCACAACAAACACCGAAGTCTGAATTTATATTTGTAAAAAAAATTATTACAGGCACTGCATCCATATTACTTAACCCTATCGAATACTTAAAAGGTGTTGGCCCATTGCGTGCAGACCTTCTTAAAAAAGAGTCTGGCATCTTTACCTTTAAAGACCTCCTTGAATACTTTCCCTACCGCCATATCGATAAAACCAGGATCACCAAAATTGCGTCCATAAATGCCGGGACCGAATATATACAGGTAACCGGGAAGTTAACCCAGGCGGATATTATCGGCGAACGCAGCGCAAAGAGGCTGGTGGCATACCTGCAGGACGATACGGGGGAACTGGAGCTCGTGTGGTTCCAGGGAATTAACTGGATCCATAAATTTTTGAATATTGGGGCTGAATACCTCGTATTTGGTAAAGCTGGCTTTTACATGGGCCATCCGCAAATAAGTCACCCCGAAATTGAAGTGTTGACTGCGGATAAAACAGATGGAAAGAGTTTTTTGGAACCGATATATCCCAGCACAGAAAAACTAAAAGTAAGAGGGCTCGGGGGAAGACAGATCGGAAAACTAACTTTCAACCTCTTTTCGATATTGAACGAAAAGGAATTGCCGGAGAATCTTCCGGCAGGTATGGTTAAGCAATTCCGTTTCATTTCAAGGTATAAAGCTTATAAGCAAATTCATTTTCCCGCAAACCCGGATGAATACAATGCCGCAGTGCGACGGCTGAAATTTGAAGAGTTGTTCCTGGCGCAATTGCGGATGGGTTTGGTGCGAGCACGCCGCCATAATTTTTCCAAAGGGTTGATGTTTGATAAAGTGGGAGAATTGTTCAACACTTTTTATAACAATCACCTGCCGTTTGTGTTAACCAACTCACAAAAAAAAGTATTGAGGGAGATACGAAAGGATACAGGCAGCAGGAGGCAAATGAACAGGCTCTTACAAGGTGATGTGGGTAGTGGAAAAACTATCGTTGCATTATTAAGCATGTTGATTGCGGCAGATAACGGATTTCAAAGTTGCCTTATGGCACCCACGGAAATCCTGGCGCAGCAACATTTTGCAGGTTTGAGCGAGTTATTAAAAAATATGCCGGTGAATGTAAAGATGCTTACAGGTTCCACGCCGGCAAAAGAAAAAAAGCAAACGCTACAATTGTGCGAACAGGGCGAAGTGAATATTTTGATAGGAACACATGCTGTGATCGAGGATACAGTTCAATTTAAAAATCTCGGGCTGGCGATAGTGGATGAGCAACATAGATTTGGTGTAGAGCAGCGTTCAAAGCTTTGGAAAAAAAATGAGGTGCACCCGCACATACTTGTAATGACCGCAACACCCATACCCCGAACGCTTGCACTAACCGCTTACGGAGATCTTGATTATAGTGTGATGGATGAATTGCCACCGGGAAGGCAACCGATAAAAACCGTGCATCGTTACGAATATGCCCGGCCACAGGTGATGGATTTTATTAAAGAAGAAATAGCTAAGGGAAGGCAGGCTTATATTATTTATCCTCTCATAGAAGAATCATCGAAACTCGATTATGAGAACCTGATGAAAGGATATGAAGAAGTAAAGGCTTTTTTTCCTGAGCCGGAATACTGGATAAGCATGGTGCATGGCAGGCAAAAATCAGCTCAGAAGGAAGAGAACATGAAGAGATTTGTAAAAGGAGATACACAAATAATGGTATCAACGACTGTGATAGAAGTTGGGGTGAATGTTCCGAATGCCTCGGTGATGGTAATAGAGAGCGCTGAAAAATTCGGATTGCCACAACTTCACCAGTTACGGGGGAGGGTTGGCCGGGGAAGTGATAAAAGTTATTGTATTTTACTAACCGGCCCGAAAGTTTCGGCAGAAGCACGGCAACGGTTAAAGATAATGTGTGAGACCAATGACGGTTTTAAGATCGCTGAAAAAGACCTGGAACTGCGGGGGCCCGGAGATATAGAAGGAACAAGGCAAAGCGGAGTTTTGGATTTTAAGCTTGCCAATATCGTACAGGATAAACTGATACTGGAAGCAGCAAAAGAGATGTCGGAGAAAATAGTTGAGAGCGATCCCGAATTAAAATCGGAAGAGAATATGGCTTTGAGAAATTTTTTTCAACAACAAAAGGGGAAGACAGTCTGGAGCAAGATATCGTGAGAGCTGGGAAAATTTTACCTGAAGTTTAATTTTTTCAACCCAACTATTTGAATTGTCAGGGAAATCTTGCAAATTGAGAGACCTAATTGGAAACGAAAGGCCATATTGTTAACGAGCTATTAAATCATCAGGAAGTTCTTTAATTACAAACTACTGAATTTATAGTTACGTAAATTTATAGCAGTTAACTTTTACCTTCATCTTATCCGGGTAGAAAATTTGATTTAATTCGTACATTGTAAAAAATATATCCTTGAGATTTTTAAAGATTTTTACTCCTGTTTTCCTTTCAACTTTTTTTGTTGCGGGTAATATTTATGCTCAAATAGAATTCATCGAAAATAAGGGCCAGTGGGATCCCCAGGTGAAGTTCATGAGCCATGCAGGTAACGGTGCATTCTTTTTACAACAGAAAGGTTTTACCGTTTTGATGCATGACCCGAAAGACATCGAAAGGTTGAATCCCCATTACATTGGTACTGTAATGGCGAAACAAAAAAATTCTGAAGAAATATTACATTCCCATGCATACCGGGTTGAATTTATGAATGCAAATCCCGAAGCAGAAATAATTCCTGATAAGCCGGTGCCAACAGTTAATAATTATTTCATAGGAAATGATCAAAGCAAATGGGCATCCAACTGTAAAATATATAAAGGCGTTACTTACAAAAATGTTTACCCGAATGTTGATGTAAGATATTATACGGATGGAGCCGGTAATTTAAAATATGACCTTATTGTTTACCCCGGCGGAGATCCTAACCAAATCAAACTGCAATATAAAGGAGCAGATAAACTCCTTGTGAAAGACCGTGAGCTGATAATTAAAACGTCGATCGGCGATAACAAGGAGTTGTATCCTTACACCTACCAGGTGATGGAAAAATCAAGAACTGAACTGGATTGCCGGTTTGTAGTCGACGGAGATGTGGTGAAGTTTAAAGTAAAAAATTATGCGCGGGATAAGACGTTGGTAATTGATCCTTCAGAAATATTCTTTACGTATTCCGGTAGTACCGCTGACAACTGGGGGTTTACCGCAACATACGGCCCCGATGGGAGTTTTTATTCAGGAGGGATCGCGTTCTCGCAGGGCTTTCCTCAAACGATCGGTGCCTTTCAAACAAGTTATGCCGGCGACAGGGATATTGCTATAATGAAGCTTACACCGGATGGAGTGAGTAAAGTGTATTCAACTTATCTCGGTGGAGCAGGAAAGGAACAACCGCATAGCCTGGTGGTAGACCCACAGGGTAATTTGATAGTTGCAGGCCGCACCAATTCTCCTACATCCAACGGAGCAGTGTACCCGGTTACAGCGCCTTTGTTTGGCCCGTGTGGAAACTGGGATATTATTGTTACAAAATTAAATGCATCAGGTTCAGGGCTCATCGGTTCTATAAGAATTGGCGGAGGCGGTGAAGATGGAGTGAATATTTCCACAGATGAGAATAGCGGTGTGTTATCTATAAAAAGAAATTATGGCGACGATGCAAGAAGCGAGGTGATCATCGACGGGTCTAATAATATTTACCTGGCCTCGTGTACAAAATCTTCAAATTTTCCTACAACACCTGGAGTGATCAAACCGAATTTTACGGCGAAACAGGATGCGGTGGTATTGAAATTAAATCCTAATTGCAACGGTGTTTTGTGGAGCACTTACCTCGGAGGTTCCGAAGATGATGCAAGTTATGTGTTGGCATTGGGAAATAATAATAACCTGTATGTTGCGGGTGGTACAGGTAGTAGTAACCTTACCGGCATTTCAGGTTCAGGAGTGATAAGCTCTTCCAGCGCTGGAGGTGTTTGTGATGGATTTATAATAGAATTGAGTAATGATGGTAGTACTGCCATACGGGGTACTTATTTAGGCACCACATCTGCCGACCAGGTATATGGAATTCAGACAGACAAAAATGGAAATATTTACGTGATGGGAACAACAGAAGGGGCATGGCCGGTTATTAACGCTGCTTTTGTAAATCCCGGATCAAAACAATTTGTTTCAAAAATAAAACCCGACCTCAGCGATTATATTTATTCTACTGTATTTGGCTCGGGCTCTACATTACCTAATATCTCCCCTACGGCCTTTCTTGTAGACAGGTGTGAGAACGTATATGTTTCAGGATGGGGCGGAATATCTAACACAAAAACGGGCTACCCCAATAGCTCAACGAAAGGTATGCCGGTAACTTCGGATGCGATCAAAGCAACGACCGACGCATCTGGTAGCGATTTTTATTTTATAGTAATAAAGAAAGATGCTGCATCACAACTATATGGTACATTCTTCGGACAGGAAGACGGGAACAACGGTGTAAGCTTTGGCGATCACGTGGATGGAGGTACCAGCAGGTTTGATAAAATGGGAGTAGTTTACCAGGCTATATGTGCAAACTGTTTCCGTTCGGTAAGCTTTGTGGGTACGCCAGGGTCATGGTCTCCCAATAACCCGGCTACGCAGGATAGTAAATGTAATTTAGGAATGCTGAAAATAGAAATGGACTTTGCCGGAGTAGCGGCAGCTCCGCAAGCTTCCATTAATGGAGTTCCAAATGATACCACGGGTTGTACTCCATTGCTTGTGCGTTTTACTGACACCCTGCTTCGCGGCAAAACTTACGTATGGGATTTTGGTGATGGCTCGCCAAGGGTTACATCATCTGGTCCGGATACCTCGCATACTTATCTTGCTCCCGGGAATTACAGGGTAACGCTTATTGCGATTGACAGTACTACCTGCAACATTGCCGATAGTGCGCATTTAACTATCAGGGTTGGTAACAATAAAGCCAATTTAGATTTTGTATCCACCAAGCTGCCTCCATGTACAAATCTTACTTACAGTTTTGACAATACTTCAACACCCACTTTCGGAAACTTCGGTGCAACAAGTTTTATTTGGGATTTTGGTGATGGTTCTGCAAGGGTAGTACGTGGCAAAACGCCGCCCGTAACCCATACTTATGCAGGCCCGGGAACATATGTTGTAAGACTTATATTGCAGGATACTGCATTCTGTAATTCGCCGGATAGTATCAGTAAAACCATCAGGTTATCGCCTAATTTAAAAGCCCAGTTTACTACACCTCCAACAGGTTGTGTTCCGTATACAGCGGTATTTCAAAATACTTCTTTGGGCGGTCTAAATTTCCTTTGGGATTTTGGCGATGGTGGCACATCGACAGTGGATAATCCAACACACACGTACAATAACGTAGGGTCTTACGTTGTAAAATTATATGCCTTCGACTCAACATCATGTAATGTAGTAGATTCAACCAGCAGTATTGTTACGGTGAGCGCATTACCTACTGCGGCGTTTATTTTTAGCCCGGTGCCGCCGCAGGAAAATGTTTTTACTCAATTTACCAATCAGTCGTTGGGGGCTATATCATATTTCTGGGATTTCGGAGATGGTGATACTTCGGTGGAACAACATCCCCGGCATTTATTCAATGCTACAGGAACTTTTGATGTGTGTCTTGTTGCTACCAATGCATCAGGATGTAAGGATACCATTTGCCAGCCCGTAAGCGCAATTGTAAAACCATTGCTTGATGTTCCAAACGCTTTTACACCTGGTAAATTTGGGGTGAATGGAATTATTACAGTGCAGGGTTTTGGAATAAAGGAAATGAAATGGTCGATTTACAATCGCTGGGGGCAGAAAGTTTTTGAAACTTCAAATAGAAAAGCAGGATGGGATGGAACTTTTAATGGAAAGCTTCAACCTATGGATGTTTATTCCTATACTCTGGATGTAGAATTTTCTGATGGGAAAAAATTACGGAAGACTGGAGATATTACCTTGTTGAGATAAATGCAAATGTGCAGATGTGCAAATATGCAGATGTAATGTACCAATTTGAAAATGTAACAATGAAAAAAGCAGAGACCATTACCCGTGCAGCTCGCTTGAAATGGCAGAGGCTGCTCCTTGTAGCTTGCGGCTTCCAGCTTGCAGCTTTATCAGCTTTGTCGCAGGATTTGCATTTTTCGCAGTTCTTCAATTCGCCATTAACTACCAATCCTGCAAATACAGGTTTTATCCCGGATGCTGACTATCGCATTGGTGCCTCTTACAGGAACCAGTATTCTGCTATCATGACGGTTCCATATAAGACCATGAGTATATTCGGGGATGCGCAGGTATTCAGGGACAGGTTGGAAAATGGCTGGCTCGGGCTGGGTGGTGTTATCTTGAGAGACGTAGCTGGAAGTGGAAGCCTGACTTCTACCAAAATTTACGGTTCTGTTGCCTACCACCAGATGCTTGGCAACAGCAGCTTACTCACTGCAGGCTTCAATGTGGGCTGGGCGAATAAGCGGATCGATCAATCCAAATTAAAATTTCCCGACCAGTTCGATGGTAAGTTTTTCGATAATAATCTTCCAACAAGCGTTGTGCTGACAAATAACAACGTAAGTTATTTTGATATGCAGGCGGGATTGAATTATGCTTATTTCCCCACGGAAGATATTTATTTAAATGCAGGTTATTCTGTGCATCATGTTAACCGGCCCAAGGAAAGTTTTTTTGGTGATGATGGGGACAGCAGCAGGGTGCCAATGAGGCATATAGGATTTTTGAATGCGATCATGAAACTGAATGACAATGTGATCATTAACCCCAATGTGTATTATACTAACCAGGCAAAGGCCAGCGAGCTTGTATTGGGATTGAATGCCGCGTATAATCTTTCCGGCGACGGGTCGAAGCAGCTTATCGGCGGGTTATATTACCGCTGGGGAGATGCAGCAGTTCCAATGATAGGTTTTGAATTGAACAATATTCGTTTTACCTTTAGCTACGATGTCACAATATCATCGCTTAAAGATTTTAATAATTTCCGTGGCGCTACAGAATTCAATGTGTTGAAAAAAGGTTTTTACAATGAATTCAACGGAGATCGTCGGCAAACCATCTGTCCCACATTCTAACGTAGTGCCTCCAAAAAAAACAACAACCGTCCCTTCAGAAATGAGGGGATTTTTTTTGCTGGATAGTTTTTATCTGGGGGGATCCCATTAAAATGAAGGAGTAGCTCAAAAGAATTAAAACCTACGGTCTGGCTTGATCAGCGCAGGATATTCTTTCTGCACTTTCTTTATTTCAGGGATACTAAAATTCTGTATGTAACCTCCGCCCGGATTGTTTTCAATATAATTCTGGTGATAGCTTTCGGCCTCCCAGAATTTGGAGAATTGCATCACCTGCGCAGCGATTGGCTTTTTATACTTTCCTGAAGCGTTCAAGGCTTTGATGTAGTTTTCTATCATTTGCTTTTCTGTATTGTTCCTGTAAAAAGCAATAGAGCGGTACTGGCTTCCAAGGTCTGGTCCCTGGCCGTTTACCTGGGTTGGATCCTGCCCGGAGAAGTAGATCTTTAATAACGTAGGAAAAGTAATGACTGACGAATCGTAATATACATTCACTGTTTCGGCATGGCCGGTATTCCCGGTTTCGATGCTCTCATATGTTGGATTGTTTGTAGTTCCGCCGGCATAACCTGAGACTGCTTCTTTTACACCTTTGATGCTTTCAAACATGGCTTCTTCGTGCCAGAAGCATCCTGCGGCAAAAGTTGCCTGGCTATACCCTGAGAGATTGCCTTTTGTATGTGGAGTTTTTTTGGTTTTCTGTGCACAAGCCAGGAGGGTCATCATTGTAAGCGAAACGCACAAAGCAGTTGTAATTTTCATACAATTTGTTTTATTAAAAATACGAATTGATGAGAATTCAGGATTGTTAACGAAACAATAATAACCCCTGCTTTGGCTTGCGGTATGAACGGAAAACGAAAATAGAAACTATGTTAAGAACTATATGATAACACGAATTTTCTGCCACGAATTACACGAATGAACACGAATGAGATCTACACACGGTCAGAATGGCGAAGCTGAATGAAAAATTTAAACGCTGATCCTCTCCATATTTTTTTCTGCCACGAATTACACGAATAAAAAACCAGCTTCTTTTATCTAACAATAACCGATTCGTGAAATTCGTGTTCTACAATTCGTGTTATATATAAATAAAGCCTCTTCTTGCATCATCAGGGAATACCACTCCGAGATCTCCTTTAGATTTGCTTTTATCTTTTTCTTTCTTCAATTCTTTTTTAAGTTCTTCTTTTATTTGCTCCCTGTTCTTTTCAAGATCCTCTTTCACCCTTTTCATTTCTTCCTTCAATTCATCCATGTTGATGTTCTTGAGATTTTCCATGCTCTTCTTAAACTCGTCACTGTTAAAGCTTTTTCTTACATCTTCCATTGACTTTTTGATATCCTCATTTAATTTTTTCATATCAACATCCTTGATCTTATCCAGGTCCACTTTCATTTTATCCCAATCGATCTTCTTTAGTGATTGCTCAATTTCCTGTTCCATCTTAGTCAGGTCGATCTTTTGGATTGATGCTTCAACATCTTTAGAGATCTTTTCCCAATCAATCTCTTTTAATTTTTGACTTACCTTATCCATTGCCTGGTTTATCTTCTGCATCATTCTCTCAATGTCCTGCTCACTCATTTCGGAGTTATGTTTTTTGGGTGTATCAATTGTTACCTGCTGTTTTGGTAATGTAGCTTTTGTTGAGTCCTGGAAAGCCATGCCAATGAAAGAAATCAAAACACAGATGCCCAGCCCTGTGAGGATCTTGCCGTTGCGATACCTTGTTTTCATACCTGAGATTTTTAAAGGTTAAGAATGTTACGAATAGTTTCGTAATCAAATATACGATCCAATTCGTATTATGTTACATTTTTTTCAAAATTTTTTAGGGAACATCCTCCTTTAACTTTTCCTTATACTTTAAAATGACAGCTTTTATTACGACTTTTATCAAATGGAAAGCGTGATCGAAAAAAGTAAATTGACACCTGAACATATCCTGGCTTTTAAAAATATCGCAGGTGATGACTTTGTATTTATTGACGAAGAAAGCCTTCAAAATTACTCCCACGACGAAACCGAAAACCTAAATTATTTACCAGATGTTGTGATCAAGCCCAGGACAGCGGAACAAGTAAGCGAGGTCTTGAAAATATGTAACCGCGACAGGATAGCTGTAACACCAAGGGGAGCAGGAACGGGACTTAGCGGCGGGGCATTGCCACATTTGGGAGGTGTGCTCATCTCTACAGAAAAAATGAATTCCATAATCAATATTGATGAGGCGAATTTGCAGGTAACAACCGAGCCCGGCGTGATCACAGAAGTTTTGCAAAATGCGGTTAAGGATGCAGGGTTGTTCTATCCTCCTGATCCAAGCAGCCGGGGTTCATGTTTTATCGGCGGCAACATTGCAGCGAACAGTGGCGGCCCTAAGGCGGTTAAGTATGGCGTGGTAAAAGACTATGTTTTAAATCTTGAAGTTGTTTTGCCTACAGGAGAAATTATCTGGACGGGCGCTAACGTTTTAAAAAATTCAACAGGATATAATCTTACACAGCTTATAGTTGGCAGCGAAGGCACTTTGGGAATTGTTACAAAAATAGTTTTGAGATTAATTCCTTTGCCGATGTACGACCTGCTGATGCTTGCTCCATTCAGGAGTTTGGAAAAAGCCAGCGAAGCAGTGAGTGCCATATTCCGCGCGGGCTATACCCCAAGCGGTTTGGAATTGATGGAGATCGATGCATTAAAAATTGTAAGCCGTTTTGTTGATAGTACTGCTGTTCCTCTCACGGATGATACTGCTGCTCACTTAATAATTGAAGTTGACGGTAATCACCTCGAAACGTTGATGAGCGAAATGGAAGCCATCTCTGAATTGCTCACTCAATATGATTGCGGTGAAATTTATTTTGCCGACAACGCAGTGCAAAAAGCAGAACTGTGGAAGCTTCGCAGGCGAGTGGCAGAAGCTGTGAAGATAGACGGTTACACAATTGAAGAAGATACTGTAGTGCCACGCGCCGAACTTCCCGCGCTCGTAAAAGGCGTAAAGGAACTGGGGAGGCAAAATGGTTTTGAAGCTGTATGCTATGGCCATGCCGGCGATGGCAATCTTCACATCAGGATAAAAAAAGAAGGTACAGGCAACAGTAATGATGATCCTGAAATGATAAAGTCTTTGCGGGAATTATTTGTACTTGTAAAATCCCTGGGTGGAACTATCAGTGGCGAACATGGTGTTGGCCTCATACAAAAAGATTATATGGATATTGTATTTGATCAAACCAACCTTAAGATCATGAGAAGCATCAAAAGAGTATTCGACCCTAACAATATTCTGAACGCTGGAAAGATTTTTGATGCGGTTGATTAAATCTTTACAAAATGAAAAAGCTGATCATATTCGTACTACTCACTTCAACGCTCCAGGCATTTAGCCAGGATGAAGAAGATAACGGCGAAAAGAAAGGATTTAAGAAAGAGAATTTATTCACGGGCGGAAGCGTCACCCTGTCTTTCGGAAATCAAATTACTGTATTGGGTATCTCACCACATATCGGTTACAGCCTAACAAAATGGGCTGATGTTGGGATCGCTTTCAATTACAATTATATTTCTCAAAGAGATTATTATGAATATGGAGATAAAGCCCGCCAAACTGTTTATGGGCCGGGTGCGTTTGCAAGAATATTTCCATTCAGGTTTTTGTTTGCACAGGCGCAATACGAATATAATTTCGTTCACTTCAGGTATATCCCTGCATCAAACGGCACTTACCAGGCCTTCAATCAAACACGCAACGTAAGCAGTATGCTTATAGGTGGTGGTTATGCCGGCGGACGAGAACCCGGGTACAACAGTTTCTACTACTTTTCAGTGTTATGGGATGTAGCCGGGAATGCAAATTCTCCATACGTCGATGGGCTTGGAAGAGCGCTTCCAATTATCAGGGCGGGTTATAATATTGCTTTATTCCAGGGGAAGCGGCGGAGGTAAATCAATTTTGGATTTGCGATTTCAGATTTGTTATGCAGGATAATTCCCGTTTAGCCGAATCTGCTTTACACGCATTGTCTCTTCAAATACCAAAACTAAAATTTCATATGCTGCAAATTGGCAACACTCCATTATTAAAATTAGATCGGCTCTCCGAACCCGGCTGCGCAGATATCTATGTAAAATTTGAAGCAGCCAATCCCACAGGAAGTATGAAAGATCGAATGGCACTTTCAATGATCGAAGGTGCTGAAAGGAGAGGAGACATTAAACCGGGAGGAAGAGTTATCGATTACACCGGCGGAAGCACAGGAAGCTCTCTCGCGATGGTGTGTGCAACCAAAGGTTACAAAGCACACTTCGTTTCATCGGATGCTTTTGCGGAAGAAAAACTTCAAACCATGCGGGCCTTTGGAGCCATGCTTGAAATATTCCCAAGCGATGGAGGAAAGATCACTGCAAAACTTATCGACTCAATGGTGGCAAGAGCCAGGGAAATGAGTACGGAACCAAATACTTTCTGGACAAACCAGTTCAATAATATCGACAACAGGAATGCATATCATGATATGGCGAGGGAGATATTGAGTACTCTCGGAGACTTTGATGAATTTATTATGGGCGTTGGCACGGGTGGATGTTTTTCCGGGAACTCGGAAATATTTAAAAAAGAAAAACCAAGCATTCGTTGCATCGCGATTGAACCATTTCATGTACGTGCACTTTCCGGCGGCGAGAAAACAGGTAGCCATAAGTTAGAAGGCATCGGTTCAGGATTTGTTCCGGCAATTTGCAGGTTAGATCTTGCTGATGAAATTATGGCGGTGAAGGATGAGGATGCATATGAAACTGCAAGAAAACTTGCCCGGCAGGAAGGAATATTCGGAGGAACAACTTCCGGTGCAAACGTGTGGGCAGCCATTCAACGTGCAAGAATTATTGGTTCCGGAAAAAAAATTGTAACGGTGGTTGTAGATTCAGGATTAAAATATCTCAACGGAGATCTATACAAACAATGACAACTGGGATCATATAAAACATAGGGCGTATGTGGAATTCTATGTTTTCTATTGTCCCGATAGCTATCGGGATATGGTAAAAAAAATATGTATCAAGAAGAAAATAATTTTCCTTTTTTAATCGTAGCCACCGCAATACCTCAATCATTTCATTCATATCAGGTACTGGCGGAAATTAATTTATCAAAATACTGGGGATAAAAATCCCAAGTCTCTATTTACAAATTAAAGATCATTTGGCGATCGTGTGTACATGCTCGCGGGCCGGTTGCCGGATTGCCTTGACAAATCCTTCTACTGAATGCTCTTTCCTTTAAATCTATTTTCCAAAAACTTCATCTTTTAACAGCGCACGTGCAACTTAAGTTTTAGTGGTACAGACTTTGTTTAGGTAATAACACTTAAAAACAAATAACCATGAAAAGAGCTTTAATACTGATAATTAGCGCAATTGCAACCGTGACGGCCGCAGCGCAGACATTGACAATTACGTTTGCTGTTAATAACACCAACAGGACTTACCAGGTAGTATTGGATGGTACCAGCTATTATTCAAACAGCACTAATGAAGCTACAAGCACCACAGGAGTAAATACGACAGGAGTAAATAACAAGAACGTGATCACCTTACCCAACCAACAACTGGGATCTCATACACTAGCAGTGTATCGCATGAGAAATAATAATGCAAACAATAATTCTAATGTGAATCAAACAGGTAATGCACTTTATTCAAACACATTCCAACTAAGGCAAGGATATGATATGGATATCGCCATCAAGAATAATGGGCAGGTAACATTTACTGAAAAAAGAGTGAGAAGAGGCAATATTGGCAACAGGAACCGGACACCGATGACCGATGTAGCATTTAACCAGGTATTGCAAAATGTTCGCAGCAGGTTTAGCCAGTCCTCGAAAGTTAGCGCTGCCAGGGATGCATTCAATGTTTCTACAAATTATTTTTCAACCGCACAGGTACGACAGGTCCTCTTGTTGGTACGAGCAGAATCGGCCCGGCTTGAATTAGCTAAGCTTGCTTACGGCAAGGTGACTGATCCTGCCCAATTCACAATGTTGTACGATGTATTTCCAAGCATCGCAAGCAGGGATGAAATGAACGCTTACATTCGCAACAATCCTAACACCGGCGGATATAGCGGCGACTATAATAATCCCAACAGTACGAGGATACCAATGTCGGATTACCTTTTCCTCCAGTTGGTTCAAAATGTGAACAGCCAATGGAACCAGGAGGGGAAAGTAAATGTGATACGAAGTGCATTCAGCAATACGGCAAATTATTTTAGCACTGCTCAAACCAGGCAATTATTATCTGCGATCACTGCAGAAAACAACAGGTTGGAACTTGCAAAATTGGCGTACGCCCGAACATCCGATGTGGCCAACTTTACGACTTTGTACGACATGTTTAGTGTTGCCGGCAAAAATGATCTGAATAATTTTATCACCGGTGGTTACACCAATACGCAATACAACACCAAGCCTCCGATGGGAGATACTGATTTCAGCCAGTTGCTTCAGAAAGCGAATAATCACTTTTTACCGTGGGATAAGGTAAAAGATGTAAGGGCTGCATTTAACAATACGGCAAATTTTTTCACGACTGCACAGATAAGGCAATTGCTCGCTCTTGTTGCTGCCGAAGATGACAAGCTGGAATTAGCAAAGTTGTCTTACAGGTCTGTTACAGATGCCTACAATTTTCTCCAGATAACTGATATGTTCAGCAGGCAAAGCAGTAAGGATGAGCTTACAAATTTCGTTAATACAAATAAGTAAGAGATTTTAGAACAAGAATTCTAAAGGGTCATGAATTATGCGTGACCCTTTTTATTTTCTGCTCAAAAAAAATTATCATGATGTGAATCTTTTCAAACTGCTATTTTTTCTGAATTCAAATCTGTATATTTATAAACCCCCACACTTCAAGTTTTTACTCCGTCCGCTATTTTACTCCGTCCATGTTTTTATTCCGCCCTGATTTTTTTAAAAATAAAATCATAAAACATGAACACTTCTACCAAACTACGTGGTCCCCTCACAAGGTTGAAGGCACGTTTTCTACCGCTTTTATTTTTAGTCATTTTATTCCCTGAGATTCTTACCGCCCAATTGATTCGATCGGGCCTAAGCGCCAATGCTGCAGGCTTACAGGTTTTTGTTGATTTATTTCGGGCCGATCTCGGCGGCGGGGCAGCAAATCCAAATGTTGCGGGTTCCTTTGGAATTGGCCGCCGTGAGATAAACTGGGATGGAGTTGCTGATGCACTTTCGGCACCAAATAATCTGCCGGCAAATTTCTTTAATGTAAACTCTCCACGGGGAGTTGTATTCTCAACACCGGGTACTGGTTTCCAGGTAAGTTCAACAGCCGCTTCCGGAGTTCCGGTTGAATTTGGCAACATCAATGCAACGTATCCGGCGTCTTTTGCAGCATTTTCTCCACAGCGATTATTTACTCCACTGGGCAGCAATATTCTCGACGTTTCATTTTTCTTCCCGGGTTCCAATGTTCCCGCGGTGGTGAAAGGCTTTGGAGCAATATTTTCCGATGTTGACAGGTTCAATACTACAACGATTGAATATTTTGACCAGGGTAACAATTCGCTCGGAAGTTTCTTCGTGCCGAGTCTGCCAGTTAATGAAACCTTTTCCTTCTTTGGAGCAAGCTTTCCCACCGCAATTATTTCTCGTGTTCGAATCGTCTGCGGAAATGCAGCTTTGGCGGCGGGCGTAAATGAAACGGTTGCCACCGACCTGGTTGTAATGGATGATTTTATTTATGGAGAGCCCGTAGGAGCTAATACCACTATACGTTTGGCAACTGGAAACGCCCCGGGCAATGTCTGGAAAGCTTTCCAGCACAGTGGGATCCGAAGCTTGGAATTCACGTGACTTGAAGTCGCGGC
>JADMIO011167780.1_pt1 | contig 35581 bp, 31 predicted proteins | sample 8958161 | NCBI WGS metagenome assembly JADMIO01 (sample SAMN16585339, study PRJNA669376) | soil metagenome | isolation source: Crop rotation soil | place: USA: Cullars Rotation, Alabama | collected 2011
ACAACTTGTCCACGTGGAATTCTAAGCTTAGGATCCCAATGTGCTGGAAAGCATCTGAACAGGGGACACGTACCTAAAGGAACGCGTCCCCATTGCGCGTTGAACGAAGCCGGAACAAAGTAGCCCGGTGGATACAGTCGTTCTTACCTTCTCGCGCCCCGAGACCACCGACGCGGTGACCCGGGGCGCCGCGCGGCTGATGGCAGCGCTCGGCTATGCGCCCCTGCTCGAGGTCAGCCTGCCCAATGGCCGGCGGGCCGACATCATGGCGCTCGGCCCCAAGGGCGACATCTTCATCGTCGAGGTGAAGTCGGGCATTCTGGACTTCAAAACCGACCGCAAGTGGCACGAATACCGCCCCTACTGTGACGCCTTCGCCTTCGCCGTGGCCCCTGAGTTCCCCCGCGAGATCCTGCCCGAAGAACCCGGCCTCATCGTCGCCGACGCGTTTGGTGGCGCCGTGCTGCGCGAAGCGGGGCCGGTCCCCCTGGCCCCGGCGCGGCGGAAGGCCCTGACGCTGGCCTTCGCGCGATTGGCGGCGGTGCGCGCGACGGGGGTCTGACGGCCGGGGACGCGTTCCTTCAGGTACGTGTCCCCAATCCCAGGCGCCGCATCCGAACAGGGGACACGTACCTGAAGGAACGCGTCCCCGAGCTTGGCGCCAAATCGAATCAATGACCCTTTGGAGGGTAAAAACCCTCGGCCTCTCAAAGCCCAAATCCGCCTTCGCGCACGCACTGGCGCCGGGCTGCGCACGAGCTGTTTTCAAGTGGACTCAACCGGCGCCGAAGCGTCCCCAACGGCGCCCGAACGGTACACAAGCGGCGCCCAATAAGGGCAAATAGGGTGAAATAGGGCTTCAGAGGCCCTTCTCCGCCTCCCAGGCCTTGATCGTCCGCTTCAGGGAGACCTGCTTCCAGGCTTCCACCGTCAGTTCGGCCGCCTCGGCCGCGTCGATGGCCTCTATGTCCACCCAGGACCAGCGCATGGCCCCGGCGGTGAAGGGGGTGAACACCTCCGGCCGCACCTCGAACAGGAACTCCTGGTGATGCTTGTCGAGCTTCATCAGCAGCCGCCCCTTGAGCAGCATGGCGAAGCCCTTGCTCCCCACCTGCAGGGACGGGTCGCCGTTCATCCAGGCGACCTCCTGCACCCCGGGCAGGTCCATCGCCACCCGGCGCAAATCGTCGAAGGTCGCCACTGAGGCTACCGGGGCGCGCGCTTGGCCAGGATGCGCTGCAGGGTCCGCCGGTGCATGTTCAGCCGCCGGGCGGTCTCGGAGACATTGTGGCCGCAGAGCTCATAGACCCGCTGGATGTGCTCCCAGCGCACCCGGTCGGCGCTCATCGGATTGTCCGGCGGGGCCACGGCTTCACCGGTGTGGGCGGCGAGCAGGGCCTTGACCACGTCATCGGCGTCGGCGGGTTTGGAGAGATAGTCCACGGCCCCGGCCTTCACGGCGGCCACGGCGGTGGCGATGTTGCCATAGCCGGTCAGCATGATCACCCGCGCGTCGGGCCGCACATCGCGGATCACCTCCACGACCTTCAGGCCGATGCCGTCTTCCAGGCGCATGTCCAGCACGGCGAACGCCGGCGGCGAGGCCTTGACGGCGGCGATGGCGGATTCGACGCCCTCGCAGAGGATGGTTTGAAACCCACGATTCTCAAGCGCTCGGCCCAGACGGGTCCGCAAGGGGCCGTCGTCGTCCATAAGCAATAGAGTCTTATCCGGTAGAGCCGCGATGGCGGCGTCCAGATCGGTCATCCTTTTAGCCTCCCAAGGGCTCGGTCAGCCGGGGCAGAAGGCTGGAATCGAGCCCAAACCCATACTGGCCCCCCTTTTGCGCGGATCGCAACCCCCGCATCAGTTGTATTCTGGAGCTGGCGCCTCAATACGCGACCTGGGCCACTTGGCCGAGACGATGGCCCCGCCGCGCCGTCCGTTTCGGAACTCGACCCTGGCTCCGGTGCGCTCGAGCAGGTTCTTGGAGATGAAGAAGCCCAGGCCCATGCCGATGTGGCCGGTGCGCGAGCCCTCGGCGCCGGGCCGGGAGGTGACATAGGGCTCGCCCAGCTTGGCCAGGATCTCCGGCGCGAAGCCGGGCCCATCATCACGCACCTCCACCGTCACGGTGGTGGCGTCGAAGCGGGCCGTGACCAGGATCTCGGCGCGGGCGAAGTCGAAGGCGTTCTCCACGATCGAGGTCATGGCATGGAGGATTTCCGGGCGCCGCCACAGCTCCGGCGGCTCGATCCCCGGCGCCCCGGAGACAAGGGCCTCGACCCGCACCTCGGACTCGCCGGCATAGGGCTCGACCACGTCGCGCACGAACTGCAGGAGGGAGACCCGCTCATGCACCTCGTCGCCGGTGTCGGGGGTTTCGGTCAGGCGCTTGAGGATATCGCGGCAGCGCTGGGCCTGGGCGACCAGCAGCCAGGCGTCTTCCTTGTTGGGGCCCTCGGCCAGTTCGCGGGCCAGTTCCTTGGCGACCACGGAAATGGTGGCCAGGGGCGTGCCCAGTTCATGCGCCGCCGCCGCCGCCAGACCGCCCAGGGCGGACAGCCGCTGCTCGCGGGCCAGCACGGTCTCGGTGACATTGAGGGCCAGCTCCATGCGCTGGCTTTCACTGGCCGCCTGCCAGGCATAGCCGGCGGTGAAGGTGATGCCGGCGATACAGGCCGCGGCCGAGGCGATGCGATAGGCCACCGGCAGGTCCAGCGGCTTGCCGATCCAGGGCAGGGGCAGGGACCAGATGGCCAGCAGCACGCAGGCCCCGATGGCGAGAATCCCCAGCCCCACCGCATAGCGCGGCGGCAGGGCGGCGGCGCCCAGGGTCACGGGGGCGATCAGCAGCAGACAGAACGGATTGGTCATGCCGCCGGTGAGGAAGAGCAGGCCCGTCAGCTGCAGGATGTCGAAGGCCAGCTGGGCCGTGGCGTCGATGGCGCCCGTCGGCCGCCGCGCCGCCGGGGTCAGGGTAAGAATCAGGTTCAGCCAGGCCGACAGGGCGATGACCGCGAAGGAGAGCGCCCAGGGGATCGGGAACTTCAACACCAGGCCGACGAACAGCACGCCAGCCGCCTGTCCGACCACGGCCAGCCAGCGCAGGGTGATCAGGGTGCGAGAGCGCACCCGCGCCCCGGACGCGCCCGATCCATGCGGCGCCGGCCCCCAATCTTGTGCGCCCGGAGAGGACGGCGTATCGACACGCCGCCCCGCCAAGTCACCGATCTGCGTCGGCATGGTCATGGCGGGCAGCATCACCGAGATTTCGCCGGGAGGCGAGACCTTCGTTCAACTTATGCGGTGGGCGGGCGCGCCGGCCGGCTGGGAGATCGCCATGCGGGGCCGCAACATCCTCTGGCTGCTGGTCGCCGTCGCCCTCGTGGGCGCCGCCTTCCTGGTCTATCGCAGTGGCATTCTCTCCGGCCGCCCGGCCTCCAGCGGGGTCACGGCCTCGACGGGTTCCGCCGTGGTGGGCGGCCCCTTCCAACTGGTCGATCAGGACGGCAAGCCGGTCACCGAGGCCATGCTGAAGGGCAAGTGGACGGCGGTGTTCTTCGGCTTCACCTACTGCCCGGATGTCTGCCCCACCACCCTGGCCGCCCTCGGCCAGACCCAGGACCTGCTGGGCCCCAACGCCGACAAGATGCGGGTGGTGTTCATCTCGGTCGACCCGGCCCGCGACACCCCGGCCCAGGTAAAGACCTACATCTCCACCCCCGGCTTTCCGCGCGGAACCATCGGCTTGACTGGAACGCAGGCCCAGACGGACGCGGCGGCCCGCGCCTACCGCGTGTTCCACGAGAAGCAGGGCGAAGGGGAGGGCTATACGGTCAACCACTCCACGGCCATCTACCTGATGGACCCCAGCGGCCGCTTCAACCGCGTGCTGGCCTATGGCCTGACCCCGGAGGAGATGGCCCGGCAGATCAATGATGCGATGCGGGGCGGCTGAGACGCTTCGTCACGTCACCGAACGGCGAAACGCCAGTTGCCTATAGACTTTGCTTAACAGGGGCGTGTTATGTTGCGTTGCACAAACACGGAGCCCCTATGCTCTACGCCCTGCACGAAGCCGCCTACTATGTCGCCACCCCGCTGCGCGCCGGCGCCATGGCGGCGCGGGACTTCTGGGGTTCGCCCCTGAACCCGGCCTCGCAGAGCCATCTGGGCCGCACGATCTTCGCCGGCGCCGACCTCTTCGCCAATGTCACCCGCCGCTATGGCAAGCCGGCCTGGAACATCGACAAGACCGTCATCAATGGCCACGAAGTCCGCGTGCGCCCCACCACGGTCTGGCAAAGCCCGTGGGTGAAGCTGGTCCAGTTCGACCGCGACATGACCGATATGCGCCGGGCCGGCCGCCTGGAATATGACCCGGCCGTGCTGATCGTGGCCCCGCTCTCCGGCCACTACGCCACCCTGCTGCGCGGCACGGTGGAGGCCTTCCTGCCCAACTTCGCCGTCTTCGTCACCGACTGGTCCAATGCCCGCGACGTGCCGATGATGGAGGGCCGCTTCGACTTCCACGACTATGTCGACCACATCCGCCAGATGCTGACCCTGCTGGGCCCGCGCCCCCATGTTGTCGCCGTCTGTCAGCCCGGCCCCGCCGTCCTCGCCGCCGCCAGTCTGATGTCGGAGGATGGCGATCCGTCCCGCCCGGGCAGCATGACCATCATGGGCTCGCCCATCGACGCCCGCTATTCGCCGACCACGACCAACAAGCTGGCCGAGGAACGGCCCTTCACCTGGTTCCAGAAGGAAATGGTCTATACCGTGCCGCCGCCCTATCCGGGCGCCCTGCGGCGGGTCTATCCGGGCTTCGTGCAGCTCTACAGCTTCATGTCGATGAACGCTGAAAAGCACCAGGAGGCGCACCGCCAGTACTTCGCCGACCTGGTGAAGGGCGACGGCGATGGGGCCGAGAAGCACCTGGAATTCTACAACGAGTATCTCTCGGTGCTGGACCTCACCGAGGAATTCTACCTGCAGACCATCGATCTGGTGTTCCAGAAATACGCCCTGCCGAAGGGCGAGCTGATCCATCGCAATCGCCGCGTCGATCCGCGCAAGATCAACGACATCGCCCTTCTGACCGTCGAGGGCGAGCACGACGACATCTCCGGTATCGGCCAGACCCAGGCGGCCCATGAACTCTGCTCCGGCATCCCGGCCGACATGAAGATGGACTATGTGCAGCCGGGCGTCGGCCACTATGGCGTCTTCAACGGCCGCCGCTTCCGCGAAGAGATCTATCCGAAAGTCCTCGATTTCGTCCGCGCCGCCCACGACCGGGTCTAGGGCCCTTTCCGGAATCCCTGACGCAGCCTATCGATAGGCCATGGGTCTGTTTTCCCGCGACAAATATGCCGATGGCGAGCGCATCGAAGTGGCCGGCGCCTTCGTGCGCCTGCGCGTCTCCAAGCGGGCGAGCCGGGTGTCGCTGCGGGTCGACCGGGTGCGCCGCGAAGTGGTGGCCACGGCCCCGTCCATCAAACGCCTGAAGGACGCCGCCGCCTTCGCCCATGAGCGGGCCTCCTGGATGGCCGACCGCCTGGCCGAATTGCCGGAAGCCGAGCCGATCTCCGACCTCGACGAACTGCGGATTTTCGGCGCCCCGGTGGTGCTGGAGCGCGGGGCCGGGCGCGGCAAGCTTATCGCGGCCACCCGCGATGAGCCGGCCCGGATGCTGCTGCCGGCCGATGATCTGGGCTTTCAGCTGGCCGCCGTGCGGCTGATCAAACGTGAGGCTTTGCGGGTGCTGACCGAGCGCACGGCTTTCTATTGCGGTCTGCTGGACCAGCCGGTTCCCACCGTGCAGGCAACGGACGCCAAGACCCGCTGGGGCTCCTGCAAGCCCGCCCATGGCAAGACCCCGGCGGCCATCCGCTACAACTGGCGCCTGGCCCTGGCCCCCTTCGCGGTGGCCGACTACGTGGTCGCCCACGAATGCGCCCACCTCCTGGAAGCCAATCACGGCCCAAAATTCTGGGCCCTGGTGCGGGAGATCAATGGCGACCCGGCCCGCCACCGCGCCTGGCTGCGCGCCGAGGGCGCGGCCCTGCACGCGTTCGGCAGGGCCTAGTAGGGCACCTCGGCCGGATCGGCCTGTTTCGGCGGTGGGGCGACGACCGGCGGGCCGGGATTGGGGATGGGGGGCATGTCGCCGCCGCCATTGGTCCCATCGAGAATGTCGCCGATCGGATCCTCGGCCACGGGCGCCGCGACCTCGCCGCCCGGAATAGCCTGGGTCTGCAGGCGGGGCAGGGCATTGGACATGAAGGTCTTCCAGATCTCGGCCGGGGCCCCGCCGCCGGTCACCCGGCGCATCGGCGTGGCGTCATCCTTGCCGGTCCAGACGGCGACCACGAAGCCGCCGGTGTAGCCGACGAACCAGGCGTCCTTGTAGTCGCTGGTGGTGCCGGTCTTGCCGGCGATGTCATAGCCCGCCACCCGGGCGCGGCCGCCCGTGCCGCCGGCGATCACGGCGCGCATCATCTGGTTCATATACTGCAGGGCCGGGGTGCCGATGACGCCCTGGCGCTCGGTGCGGCCGTGCTCATAGATAACGCGGCCTGCGGCGGTGCGGATGCGCTCGATGCCATAGCCGCGGGCCGAAAAGCCGCCATTGGCGAAGGGGGCATAGGCCTGGGCCATCTCCAGGGGGCTGACCTCAACGGCGCCCAGGGCCATGGACGGGTCCTGCTGGATCGGCGAGGTGATCCCCAGCCGCCGGGCCGTGGCCGCGACATTGCCGGTTCCGACATCATTGGCCAGGCGCGCGGCCACTGTGTTGATCGACTGGGCCAGGGCGTTCTGCAGGGTCATGGGCCCTAAGAACCGGCCCGTATAGTTGCGCGGCGACCAGTTGCCGATCTTGATCGGCTCATCGACCACCTGCTCGGTGGGCACATGGCCGGCCTCCATGGCGGTCAGATAGACGAAGGGCTTGAAGGCCGAACCGGCCTGGCGCCGCGAACTGGTGGCGCGGTCATACTGGCTCTCATTGTAGTCGGCGCCGCCGACATAGGCGCGGATGCGGCCTTCCCCATCGAGGGCGACCAGAGCGCTTTGCTCGACCCCTTCGCCCTTGTGAGCGGCGACCCCGGCGCGAACTGCGGCTTCGGCGGCGGCCTGCAGGGGCAGGTCGAGGGTGGTTTCGACCACCAGGTCCTCGGTCGGCTCGCCGGCGATGGCGCGCACCTGGGCGTCGACCCAGTCGGTGAAATACTGGGCCCGCTGGTTGGCGAGGACCGTGGAGACCCGCACCCGGGTATTGAAGGCGGCGTCACGCTGCTCGGCGGTGATCGCCCCCATGCGGGTCATTTCGTTGAGCACCAGGGTGGCGCGGCGGGCGGCGCGCTCGGAATTGGCGGCCGGATTATAGCGGCTCGGACCCTTCATGGTGGCGGCCAGCAGGGCCGCCTCGCCGAGGGTGAGGCCCTGGGCCGGCTTGTTGAAATAGCGCTGTGAGGCGGCCTCGATGCCATAGGCCCCACCGCCGAAATTCACCCGGTTCAGATAGAGGGCGAGGATCTCCTGCTTGGAGAACTTCACCTCCAGCCAGACGGCGAGGATCAGCTCCTGGGCCTTGCGCCTCAGGGTCTGGTCGTTTGTCAGGAAGAGGTTGCGGGCCAGCTGCTGGGTGATCGTCGAGCCGCCGCGGCGGTTGCCGTTGGGATGGGTGGCGTTCCAGATCAGGGAACGGACGATGCCCCAGGGGTTGAAGCCGATGTGGTGGTAGAACTGGCGGTCCTCGATGGCCACGAAGGCGGCGGGCACATAGGCGGGCAGATTGGCGATATCGACCGGCGGCGCATATTGGCTGCCGCGCACCGCGACCACGGCCCCGGAGCGATCCAGATAGGAGATCGAGGGCTGGCGATCGACGTCATAGAGCTTGGAGGTATCGGGCAGGTCCCAGGCGAACACCGCCAGGAAGCCGACAAGGGCAATGGCGCCCCAGACTCCGAGCACCATCGTCCAGTAGATGAAGGCCTGCAGGGGGGTGCGCCGCGGTCTCTCGCCGCCACCCGATCGCGCGTTCGCCATGCGCCTCTTGTTCCCAAGCTTGGAGCCCCCGCCGCTCCTTCATAGCTCACCGTGACTCCTGGCGCGATAGAGTTGACGGAGTCTGAATCCCCCGTTGCGACAGATGGGCGGCGCGGGTCATAGGGAAGCGGTGACCGACCTCTCCCCCGCCCGTGATCTGCTCCGCCGTGTGTTCGGCCACGCCGAGTTTCGCGGCCTGCAGGCCGAGGTGATCGCTGAGATTCTGGAAGGGCGCAGCGCCATGGCCGTGCTGCCCACCGGGGGCGGCAAGAGCGTCTGCTACCAGATCCCCGCCATGCTGCGGCCGGGCCTCGGCCTGGTGATCTCGCCGCTGATCGCCCTGATGGCGGACCAGGTGGAGGGCCTGAAACAGGACGGGGTGGCCGCCGAGCGGCTGGATTCCAACACCACCCTCGACGACCGGGTGGAGACCTGGCGGCGCATCGAGGCCGGTGAGATGGACCTGCTCTATCTCTCACCGGAAGGGCTGATGCAGCCCCACAACCTCGACAAGCTGATCAAGACGCCGCTCAGCCTGATCGCCATCGATGAGGCTCACTGTGTCAGCCAGTGGGGCCATGATTTTCGGCCCGAATACCGCATGCTGGGCCGCCTGGCCGAGCTCTTCCCCGGCGTGCCGCGCCTGGCCGTGACCGCCACGGCCGACGCCCGCACCCGCGAAGATATCCGCGCGGAACTGCGCCTGCAGGATAGCGCGGAATTCGTCGCCAGTTTTGAGCGCCCGGAATTGGCGCTCTTCGCCGAGCGCAAGCAGGGGCGCGGGCGGCCACGCGTCTTGGAACTGGTGACGGAACGGCGCGGCCGGTCGGGGATCGTCTATGCCGGCAGCCGTGACGGCTGCGATCAGCTGGCCGCCGAACTGGCGGCGGCGGGCATCCCGGCCCAGTCCTACCATGCGGGCCTCGACAAGCGGACGCGCGACGAGCGCCTCACCTGGTTCCTGGCGGCCGAAGAGGCGGTGATGGTCGCCACCATCGCCTTCGGCATGGGCGTCGATAAGCCGGACGTTCGCTATGTGATCCACGCCGATCCGCCGGACACCATCGAAGGCTATTGGCAGGAGGTCGGCCGGGCGGGGCGGGACGGCGCCCCCGCAGAGGGCATTACCCTCTATGGGGCCTCTGACCTCTCCTGGTCCCTGCGCCGCCTGCACGGGCGGGAGGTTGCCGATGCGGTCAAGCAGGTCTCCAGCCGCAAGGTCTATCAATTCTACGGCCTGCTCGATGGCTTCGGCTGCCGCGCCGCCGCCGTGCGCCGCTATTTCGGCGAGGAGGGGGTCCAGCCCTGCGGCCAGTGCGACCGCTGCCTTGATCCCCCGGCCGGGGAGGACGTCACCGAAGCGGCCCAGAAGGCGCTTTCCGCCGTGCACCGCATGGGTGGCCGCTTCGGGCGCGGGCGGCTGGTCGATCACCTGCTCGGCAAGACCAAGGACGTCACCGATTTCGAGGCGGGGCTTTCCACCTATGGCGTCGGCCAGGAATTCAGCGCCGCCGGCTGGCGCGACCTGGCCGATCAGCTGCTGTTCGAGGGCCTCCTGCTGGAAGACCCCAATGACGGCCGCCCCCTGATCGGCCTGGGGGATAGTGAGGCCGTGCGCGCCGTCTATCGCGGCGAGCGGCGGGTTCTGCTGATGCGCCCGCCCAAAAAGGCCGCCGCCACGTCCGGCCGGGGCCGCAAGAAGCGCGAGGCCCTGGCCCTATCGCCCTCCGATCAGCCCCTGTTCGACGCCCTCCGCGCCTGGCGCCGCGCCGAGGCCGGCCGCCAGGCCTTGCCGCCCTATGTGATCTTCCACGACCAGACCCTGGCCGATATCGCGCGGCTGAAACCGGGGTCACGGTCGCGGTTGTTGGATATCGACGGGGTGGGGCAGGGGAAGCTCGACCGCTACGGCGATGCGGTGCTGGCGATCGTGGCGGAGGGGGTCTAGCCCCGGCCGGGGACGTGGGCATGCCCACGTCTCCCGTGTTTTCCTTTGAAGTCGGCGTTCTGAAGAATGGGAGACGTGCGCGTGCGCACGTCCCCGTTCCGATCACACATCCACTTCCGCATCCAGGGCATTGGCCTGGATGAACTCGCGCCTCGGCTCCACCAGATCCCCCATAAGACGGGTGAACATGTCGTCGGCGTCGTCGGCGTGGTTGACCTTGACCTGCAGCAGGGTGCGCGCCTCGGAGTCGAGGGTGGTTTCCCACAGCTGGCTGGCGTTCATCTCGCCCAGGCCCTTATAGCGCTGGATGGAGAGGCCCCGGCGGCCGGCTTCGAAGATGGCGCTCACCAGGTCCAGCGGGCCGCGCACCGTGGTGGAGCGGTCGCGGCGGCGGTAGGTGGCCGGGCCACTGAAGGTCTCGGACAGCTTGGACGCCCGTTCGGCCAGTCGCCGGGCGTCGGCCGAATGCAGCAGCTGTTCGTCGAGGACGATCTTCTCGGTGACGCCCCGCTTCACGCGGCTGAAGGAATAGCCGCCGAACTCGGCCGTTGATCCGGTCCACGGGCCGTCGCCTTCCTCGGCGTAGAGGCCGAGGCGGCGGGCGGCTTCCACCAGATCGTCCGAATTGCCGAGCACGCCGGCCAAGGCGGCCTGCTCGATGGCGAAGGCCGGGGCGCGGGCGGCCAGGCGCTCGATATTGGCCTTGGCCTGACGCGACTGCTGCACCAGTTCGGCCAGGTCGTTGCCGGTCATCCGCTCACCCCCCGCGAGGTCGAGCTCGGCCCCGTCGAGGCCTTCCTCGACCAGGAAGCTCTCCAGCTCGTTGTCATCCTTGAGGTAGCGCGAGGACTTGCCCTTGCTCGCCTTATAGAGCGGCGGCTGGGCGATATAGAGATAGCCGCGCTCAATCACCTCCGGCATCTGCCGGTAGAAGAAGGTGAGCAAGAGGGTGCGGATGTGGGCCCCGTCGACGTCGGCGTCGGTCATCACCACGATGCGGTGATAGCGGATCTTGTTGATGTCGAAGTCATCGCGGCCAATGCCGGCCCCCAGGGCCGTGATCAGGGTGCCGATCTGGTCGGAGCCCAGCATCTTGTCGAAGCGGGCCCGCTCCACATTGAGGATCTTGCCGCGCAGGGGCAGGATCGCCTGGTTTTCCCGGTTGCGGGCCTGTTTGGCCGAGCCGCCGGCGCTGTCGCCCTCGACCAGGAAGATTTCCGACTTGGCCGGATCCTTCTCCTGACAGTCGGCCAGCTTGCCGGGCAGGGAGGAGATATCGAGCGCGCTCTTGCGGCGGGTGAGTTCGCGCGCCTTGCGGGCCGCTTCCCGGGCGGCGGCGGCCTCGGCGATCTTCTGGACGATCAGCTTGGCTTCGTTGGGATGTTCCTCGAACCATTGGGCCAGACCCTCCCCGACGAGGCCTTCGACGGCCGGGCGCACTTCGGAGGAGACCAGCTTGTCCTTGGTTTGGGAGGAGAATTTCGGGTCTGGCACCTTCACCGAGAGCACGCAGGTCAGGCCTTCGCGGGCGTCTTCGCCGGAGAGGGTGACCTTCTCACGCTTGGCCGCGCCAGAGCTTTCGGCATAGCCGGTGATGATCCGGGTGAGGGCGCTGCGGAAGGCCGACAGGTGGGTGCCGCCATCCTTCTGGGGGATGTTGTTGGTGAAGCAGAGGACATTCTCGTGATAGCCGTCGTTCCACCACAGGGAGAGGTCGATGTGCACCTTCTCCCGCTCGCCGCGGATGACGATGGGGTCCTTCAAGAGCGGGGTCTTGGCCTTGTCGAGGTGGCGCACGAAGGCTTCGACACCGCCGTCATAGTGCATCACCTCTTCGAAGGGCTCGGCGTCGCGGTTGTCGATCAGCCAGATGGTGACGCCGGAATTGAGGAAGGCGAGCTCGCGCAGGCGGTGCTCCAGGGTCTTCCGGTCAAAATCGATGAAGGCGAAGGTGTCGGTGGAGGGCAGGAACGACACCTCCGTGCCGGTCAGGAACTCGCCGTTTTCGCGCAGGGGCGCTTCGCCGGTGACGATCAGCGGGCTGACCGCATCGCCGCGCCGGAACTCCATCTCGTGCTTCTTGCCGTTCTTGTAGATGACCAGGCGCAGCCAGTCGGAGAGGGCGTTCACCACTGAAACGCCGACCCCGTGCAGGCCGCCGGAGACCTTGTAGGAGTTCTGGTCGAATTTCCCGCCGGCGTGCAGCTGGGTCATGATCACTTCGGCGGCCGAAACCCCCTCGCCTTCGTGAATGTCCACGGGGATGCCGCGGCCATCGTCGGTGACCGTGCAGGAGCCATCGGCGTTGAGGATCACCTGCACCTTGGTGGCATAGTCGGCCAGGGCCTCGTCGATGGCATTGTCGACCACTTCGTAGACCATGTGGTGCAGGCCCGACCCGTCGTCGGTGTCGCCGATATACATGCCCGGGCGCTTGCGCACCGCGTCCAGGCCCTTCAGCACCTTGATGGAGTCGGCGGTATATTCGTCGCCCTCGGCGGCTTCGTCGGGCGCTTGATTTTCGTCGGTCATCTAGGCTTCCAGCAGCGACAGGACCGCATCCTCGACGCGTACGCCAAGAGCCCGATCCGCGAAGGTTTCGAACAGCGCCTCGTCCGTTCCGGTCAGGAAGGCCTGCAGGCCGAGCGCCTCGATTTCGTCGAAGAGAGCCGCCCGCCGGAGCGGGTCCAGGTGGGCGGCGACTTCGTCTAGCAACAATATAGGATTCGGCGCCGATTCCGCACGGGAAAGTCGTGCTCCCTGGGCCAAAATCAGGTTCAGAATCAGCGCTTTCTGCTCGCCGGTTGAACATTCCGCCGCCGGACGGTCCTTGTCGGCGTGGATCACCGTCAAATCGCCCCGGTGCGGGCCGGTCAGGGCCCGTCCGGCGGCCGCGTCGCGCGGTCTCGCGGAGGCTAATGCGGCGGCCAATCGGGCTTCCAGATCGGCGAAATCGACGCCTGCGGCGGCCAGTTGCTCCCATGGACCGGCCAGGCCGAGGCGCCCCTGAGGGAAAGGCCGGTCGCCGCGGCTGTCGATCTCGGCCTGCAGGGCGGCCAGGGTGCGGGCCCGCGCCTCGGCCATCAGGGACCCGGCCTCGGCCATCCGCGCCTCGAGGGCGGAGAGCCAGGCGGGGTCCGGCCCGTCCTCGGCCAGCAGCTTGTTGCGCTCGCCCATGGCCCGGTCATAGGCATTGGCGTGGGCGGCATGGCCCGGCTCGGCGGCGAACACCAGGCGGTCGAAGAAGCGCCGCCGCTCGGCCGCCCCGTCGAGGAACAACCGGTCCTGGGCGGGGGTCAGCCAGATGGGCCGCACGAGATCGGCCATCCGGCCGGGCGCCACCGTCTCGCCCTCCAGCCGCACGGCCCGCCGCGCCGCGCCGGGCGTCTCCGTGCCGACGCCAAGACGGGTGATGTCCTCACCGTCCGAGACCTCCGCCATCACGGCCCAAGGCCGACCCTGGGCCTCGCCCGGCATCCGCCGCCCCACCTCGGCCAGGGAAGCGGCGCGCAGGCCCCGTCCGGGGGAAAACAGACTGATCGCCTCCAGGAGGTTGGTCTTGCCCGCCCCATTGGGCCCGAACAGATAGACGCTGCGCCCCCGCACACTGAGGCTCGCCCGCTCATAGGAGCGGAAGTCGGTGAGGGTGATGGTCTCGATGCTGGAGCGCATGCGCCCCTCCAGGCCGGCTAGACCCGCAGCGGCATCAGCACGTACTGCACGCCGACATCGGTGGGGTCGAGCACCAGGATGGAAGAGCCGCTGTCGGCCATGCGGAATTCCGCCGACGAGCCGGAGATCTGGCCGCAGACTTCCAGGAGATAGCGGGCATTGAAGCCGATTTCGAAGGGCTCGCCCTCGTAATCCACCTCCAGTTCCTCGACCCCCTGGCCGGCCTCCATGTTGCGCACGGTCAGCACCACGCGGCCGCTCTCGATGGCCAGCTTCACCGAGCGGCTGCGCTCGGCGGAGATGGTGGCCACGCGGTCGACGGCGGCGGAGAAGACGGCGTTGTCGACGCTCATCACCCGGGTGTTGTCCTTGGGGATGACCCGCTCATAGGGCGGATAGTTGCCGTCGATGACCTTGGAGGTCAGGGCCGCCTGGCCGAACTCGAAGCGCACCTTCTGCGGCGACAGCTGCATCTCGATGGTCTCGCCGGCGTCTTCGGCCAGGCGGCGCACTTCCTGCACGGTCTTGCGCGGCACGATCACGCCCGGCGCTCCGACCGCGCCCTCGGGGGCGATCATGTCGGCCACGGCCATGCGGTGACCATCGGTGGCCACGGCCCGCAGCCGCGGCGCTCCGCCCTCGACCACGGTGTGCAGGTAGAGGCCGTTCAGATAGTAGCGCGTCTCCTCGGTGGAGATGGCGAACCGGGTGCGGTCGATCAGGCGGATCAGGTCGCCGGTGTCGATGGAGACGCGGCCGGAGAGGCCGTCCGAGCTCATCATCGGGAAGTCGCCGGCCGGCAGGACCGGCAGGTTGAAGCGTGAGCGCCCGGCCTGGACCAGCAGGCGCGGATCCTCGCCCGTGAAGCTCAGGGAAACGTCGGCGCCTTCCGGCAGCTTGCGGACGATTTCATAGAGGGTGTGGGCGGGGGCCGTGATCTGGCCGCCCGTATCGACCTGGGCCTCGGCCTCGTCGGTGATCTCCATGTCGAGATCGGTGGCCGAGAACGACACGCGGCCCTTGTCCGCAGAGAGCAGCACATTGGACAGGATGGGAATCGTGTTGCGCCGCTCCACCACGCTTTGCACGTGTCCCAGCGCTTTCAGCAGCGCGGCCCGCTCGATGGTCAGCTTCATCTCGTCGTCCGGATGTGGGGTGCGCCGCCCGATGCGCGCCCCCGGTGTTGATGGCCCACAAGATTATCTGATTGGCCGGTCTGCGGAAGGCATTTGTCGTGCGTTTGTTCACGTCCGCACCACAACTTGGCGTCACCGCAACAGACGCGCCCTTAAATCCATGGAGGCGAGTCTGCTTCGCGCTTCGACCGCGTCAAGGACCGCGCTCTCGCGCGGCCGCGGAGCGGCGGCCCTGCAAGGGCCGTCCTTGACCCGGCCGCAGCGCGAAGCTCCAATCTGTTCATGGACTTAAGGAGAGCTCCCACCCCGATGGGGTGGGTCTCGACCAGAGAAATCTAGGCCTTGGTATCCACTTCCCCGCCGGACTCGCCGTCATTGGCCGTGGCATAGGGGTTTTGCGGGGCGGAGGCTTCCGCCGGGGCCTCACCGGTGGAGCCCTTGGCGGCCACCACTACCATGGCCGGGCGCACCACGCGGCCGAAGAGTTCGTAGCCCGGCTGGAACACCTGGATCACCCCGCCCCCGGCCACTTCGGTGGAGGCCTGCTCCATCATCGCCTGGTGCACATGGGGGTCGAACTTGGCGCCCTTGGGCGGGTCGATCTTCTTCAGGCCGTTGCGTTCAAAGGCGGTCAGCAGGGCCTTTTCGGTCATTTCCAGACCCACGGCGATGTTCTTCACCGCCGGGTCCTCGGCGTCGGCCGAGGCGTGCTGGATGGCGCGGGCCAGATTGTCGGCCACGCCCAGCAGGTCGTTGGAGAAGCGCTGAATGGCATAGGCCTTGGCGTCATTCATCTCGCGCTCGGCGCGGCGCTTGGTGTTCTCGGCCTCGGCGGCATAGCGCAGAGCCTGGTCGCGCAGGGTGTCGTTCTCGCTGCGCAGCTGATCGATCAGGGCGTCGATATCGGAATTGTCGAACTCGGTGTCGTTGTCGTCTTCGGCCATACTATCCATCCATCATCCGCCCGAGGGTGCGGGCGGTATAGTCCACCAGCGGGATCACCCGGGCGTAGTTCAGGCGCGCGGGACCGATCACACCGATCGCGCCCAGCACCTTCTGTCGGCCTGACATATAGGGCGCCGCGATCACAGCGGAACCCGAAAGGGAAAAAAGCCGCGTCTCGGCTCCGATGAAGATGCGCACCCCCTCGGCGACGCGGACATTGTCGAGAAGACCGATCAGCTGCTCCTTCTGCTCCAGGTCGTCGAACAGCATGCGCACCTTTTCAAGGTCGGCGAGCGCCGCCGGATCGCCCAGCAGATTGGCCCGGCCGCGCACGATCAGGGCCCGCTCGGAGCCTTCGCCCCCGCCCCAGGCGGCCATGCCGTCCTCCACCAGCCGGGCCGCGGTTTCATTGAGCTCGCGCCGCGCCAGGTCCAGTTCCGTGCGCACCTCGGAGGAGGCCTCGGCGAAGGTGCGGCCGCGCAGGCGCGAATTGAGGAAATTGGAGGCCTCGGTCAGGGCCGACGGGGTGATGCCCACCGGCCGCCGCATCAGGCGGTTTTCCACCGTGCCGTCGTCGAACACCATCACGGCCAGGGCCTGATCGGCGCCCAGGGAGACGAATTCCACGTGCTTGACCCCGGCGTCGCGCACCGGCGTCACCACCACCCCCGCCCCACCGGCCAGACCGGAGAGGATGGAGCTGGCTTCATTGAGGGCATCTTCCATGGAGCGGCCATGGGCGAACATCCGCGCCTCGATGGTGCGGCGGTCCTCTTCGGCGAGGTCACCCACCTCCAACAGGCCGTCGACGAACAGGCGCAATCCCGCATGGGTCGGCAGGCGGCCGGCGCTGGTGTGGGGCGCGCCCAGGAGGCCGAGCTCCGTCAGGTCCTGCATGGTGTTGCGGATCGAGGCGGGCGACAGCTGCACGCCGCCGCGCGACAGGGTGCGAGACCCCACCGGTTCGCCGGTCTCCAGATAGGTCTCGACGATGCGCCGGAAAATATCCCGGGCCCGTTGGTCCAGATCGACCAGGGGGGCGGACTTACCGCTGAAATCGAGGATCGGATTGCTCATGGACGCTGCGCTGAGGATTTAGGATAAGCGCGGCCACCCACGGCGCAAGGCGCGCCTGCAAATTCAAGGTTTCCTCTCCATGCGTCCATCCCAGCGTCTCCCGACCGATCTGCGCACCGTCACCATGGAGACCGGCGTCAACCGCTATGCCGAGGGCTCCTGCCTGATCACGGCCGGCCACACCCGGGTGCTGTGCACGGCGACGCTGGAGGAAAACGTGCCTGGCTTCCTGCGCGGCCGCGGCACCGGCTGGGTGACCGCCGACTACGGCATGCTGCCCCGCGCCACCCACACCCGCGGGCGGCGCGAAGCCGCCGAGGGCAAGCAGTCGGGCCGCACCCAGGAAATCCAGCGCCTGATCGGCCGTTCCTTACGCGCCGTGGTCGACTTCAAGGCCCTGGGCGAGCGCCAGATCACCCTCGACTGCGATGTGCTGCAGGCCGATGGCGGCACCCGCACCGCCTCGATCACGGGGGCCTGGGTGGCCCTGAAACTCGCCACCCGCTACCTCGTCGCCGAGGGCATCATCGCCAGCGACCCGGTGCTCGACCACGTGGCCGCCATTTCCTGCGGCGTGTTCAAGGACACCCCCGTCCTCGACCTCGACTATGACGAGGACTCCAACGCCGAGGCCGACGCCAATTTCGTGCTGACCGGCAATGGCGACATCGTCGAGATCCAGGCCACCGGCGAAAAGCGCGGCTTCACCCGCGCCGAGTTCGAAAGCCTGTTCAGCCTCGCCCAATCCGGCATCGCCCAGCTCTGTGAATTCCAGAAAGCGGCGCTCGCGGCCGCGAAATAAAACTGGCCGAAAACCCTTCTCCTCCGCCGATGGCGGAGGGGGTCCGCCCGCGCAGCGGGGGGTGGAGGTGGGTCTGTCCAGCGGAGTGCGGTCTGGAAAAAGCCACCTCCGTCACGGCGCTAACGCGCCGCGCCACCTCCTCCATCGGAGGAGGAGAGGGGCGCCGACTAGACCGATTTAGCCGAGCGTATCCTCGACTCCGGCGTCATCCGGCTCGGGCGGCCCCGGCACGAAGCTGACCAGGTCGCCGGGCTGGCAGTTCAGCTCGCGGCAGAGGGCGTCCAAAGTCGAAAAGCGGATCGCCCGCGCCTTGCCGGTCTTCAGGATCGACAGATTGGCGATGGTCACGCCCACGCGGTCGGCCAGCTCGGTCAGCGACATGCGCCGTTCCAGGAGGACTCGGTCGAGGTGAACGCGGATGGGCATGGGTCTAGATGGTCAATTCCGCTTCGCGGCGCAAACGCGCGCCTTCGCGAAACACCTCGGCGAGCACGAACACCACCAGCACGGCGAACCAGGGGGTGAGGCTGAGGCCGTTGAACGCCACGAGGCCCGGGATCGCCAAGGCTGAAACCGCCGCCATCGCGTAGCGGCCCAGTTCCAGCGCCCCGAGGATCAAACCGATCACCCGCAGGCGGCGCACATTGTCCGGATGGAAGGGGTCGCCGGCCGTCAGGGCCGAGAAGATCGAGCGCAGCCGCCCGGTGATGAGGATGACGCCCAGCGTATAGAGGGTGGTACCGGCCAGGCGCAGGGCTGTCGCGGCGGGGTGGGCCATCGGGCCCTCAGTCGCGCCGATATGGGCCTGGGCGCCTGGAATCAACACCACGGCCAGCGATCCCGCGGCGCCCAGCGCGGTCAGCACGGCCAGCACCCACAGCGTGTAATAGACCACGCCGAGGATGACTTTCAGGATGCTTGATACCGACCCCGGCCCCAAGGCGCGCATGCCGCCTTCTTCCTCCCCACCAGCTCTTTGCAGCTGTCTTCACAAAAACGCCGCCCAGTCCGTGTCGGACTAGGCGGCGAGAATGCCCCGTTCGAGGCCCCGCATCTAGAGCGAGGGCGTGACGAACAGCACGGTAGCGACCGGCAGGGCCGCCAACAGCGCCACGTAGACGACGACAGTGGCGAAGCGATCCATCGCGTAGGTGATCTTTTCAAAGGTCATAATCTTAATCCCCGATTGTGCAGTGCAGCATGTTTGCCGCGTTGTTTGTGACGACGTGTGCCGTCCATGACGGTAATCAATATGGGCGCATCGCTTTTCAATCAACTAAATTATTGTTTATCGATATTAAACTTTTGCAATGCATTAAAATTCGTCCACGTTCGCTCCTGCAACAGGGTCAACGCCTTACGCCGTAAGGAGAAAACGCCGTTCCGCGAAATGGGGATCGGGCGAATTCCCAGGCTTCGCTTGCGGGCCGGGGGCGCCTTGGAGGAAAAGGAGGCTCCCTTTCGGAGCCAAATTCATGGCCCTCACCCTCCCCGCCGGGACCCGTCTGGTCGCCGCCACCCACAATCCGGGCAAGGCCAAGGAGATTGCCGCACTGCTGGATGGCCGGTTTGACCTGGTCGCCGCCGGCGCTCTAGGCCTGCCGGAACCGGCCGAGACCGAGAGCACCTTCACGGGCAATGCCTTGCTCAAGGCCCGCGCCGCCGCCGATGCCTCCGGCCTGATCGCCTTGGCCGACGATTCCGGGCTCTCCGTGCGTGGCCTGGAGGGGGCGCCGGGCATCTTCTCCGCCCGATGGGCCGGCCCGACCAAGGATTTCGGCCACGCCATGGCCCTGGTGGAGCAGCGGCTGGAAGAGCGCGAGACCGACGATGTCTTCGCCTGGTTCACCTGTTCGCTGGCAGTCGCCTGGCCGCAGGGTCCGGCCGTGGTCGTCGAAGGGGTGGTCGAAGGGGCGCTGTCCTTCCCCCCGCGCGGCGACAGGGGCTTCGGCTATGACCCCATCTTCATCGCGGCCGGCCAGACCCTGACCTTCGGCGAGATGGACCCCGCCGCCAAAGACGCCATCAGCCACCGCACCCGCGCCTTCGAAGCTCTCAAGGCCGCTCTCTTTGAGTGAGCCGCCGCCGGGTCCTGCGCCCTTGGGCCTCTACGTCCACTGGCCCTATTGCGCGAAGATCTGCCCCTACTGCGATTTCAACGTCGTTCGGGCGCGGGGCCGCACCGATGAAGAGGCGCGCCTCGCCGCCGCCATCCTCGCCGACATCGAGGGCCAGGCCGCCCTGATCGGCCCCCGCCGCCTGGTCTCGATCTTCTTCGGCGGCGGCACGCCGTCCCTGATGCCGCCGCAGGCCGTGGCGGCGATCATCGACAAGGCCAAATCCCTCTGGCCGCCGGCCGATGATCTGGAAATCACCCTGGAGGCCAATCCCACCGACGCCGAAGCCCAGCGCTTCGCCGCCTTCGCCGAAGCCGGGGTGGCGCGGCTGTCTTTGGGCGTCCAGTCCCTGGATGACGCGGCCCTCGCCTTCCTGGGCCGCAATCACGGGGCGGCGGAGGCGCGGCGGGCCATGCAGGTGGCGGCCAAGGCCTTTCCCCGGCTGTCGGTCGATCTCATCTACGCCCGGCCCGGCCAGACACGGGAGGCCTGGCGCGCCGACCTGGCCGCGGCCCTGTCCTACGCCCCGGAACACGTCTCGCCCTACCAGCTGACTATCGAGGACGGCACGGCGTTCGGCCGCCAGGCCCGGCGCGGCGACTTGGTTCCCGCTGACGAGGACATCTCCGCCGACCTCTATGAGATCACGCAGGAGGTGCTGAGCGCCGCCGGCTTTGACGCCTATGAGGTCTCCAACCACGCCCGCGGCGCTGCGGCCCGCTCACGGCACAATCTCGTCTATTGGCGGGGCTGGGACTATGTCGGGGCCGGGCCCGGCGCCCACGGCCGGCTCACCATCGGCGGCGTGCGGCACGCCACCCAGACCCCCTCGGCGATCGGCGCCTATGTCGAGGCGGTGGCGAAGGACGGCCACGCGGTGGCGGCGCGAGAGTCATTGGATGCCCACGACGTGGCCCTGGAGCGGCTGCTGATGGGTCTGCGCACCCTGGAAGGCGTCGATCTGGCTGACCTGGCGCCTCTGGAGATCCCCGCGTCCCGGCTCGAGGACCTAGAGGGCGACGGCTTCGTGCGGCTCAGGTCCGGACGCCTCATGGCCACCGCGCTGGGGCGGCCCGTACTGGACCGCATCACCCGCGACTTGGCGGGCTAGAGCCAGTTGCGCAGGGCGCCGCCGAGGATCAGGCCGGCCAGGGCGCTCAGGGCCGCCGCGCCGGTAAACACCAGGGCGCGCAGCATGACCTGATCGCGGCGATCGAGGTCGCGCAGGCCGTTGGATAGGGCGGAAAGCATGGGCGGCGGCCTTTCACGTCAACTCGGATCACGCGTCGTGTTTACCATCTTACCCCATCCCGGCGGAATGTGGGCGCGATGCAGCTTGCAGGGGAATCTGGCGCCGCGACCTGTTTTGACGCCCCCGCGAAGCTAAGCTGCCTCATGGACAGCACATCCGAGCCCACCCCGTTCGCCGATGCCGCGGCCTTCTATGACGCCGGCCGCCCGCCCTATGCGCCCGAGGCTCTGAGCCATGTGGTGGCGGGGCTGAATCTGAAGCCCACTTCGCGCCTGCTCGATCTCGGCTGCGGGCCTGGCTCCATCGCCATTCCTCTGTCGCGCCACGTCGCCGAAGTGGTCGCCGTCGACATCGACGCCAATATGCTGGCCGAGGGCCGCAAACTCGCCGCCGCCCAGGGCCACGACAATATCCGCTGGATCCAGGGCCGGGCGGAAGATGTGCTGCCGACGCTCGAGGAGTTCCACGCCGCCACGCTCGGCCAATCCCTGCACTGGATGGACCGCGACCTCGTCCTGGCCATGCTGGGCGACATCATCGCCCCCGGCGGCGGCCTGGCGATCCTCGATGAGGGCCTCGATCATGCGCCGGAAAGCTGGATGGCGACGGCCAGGCAGATTCTGGCGCGCTATGTGGGCCGCCGGCCGCGCCATCCCGGCAAGCACCCGGAAGAGGACCATGCCCCGTCCTTAAGCCGCTCGGCCCACTTCGCGGACTTCACGGTGCGCGAATTTCCCATCGCCTTCACCCGCGATCCCGCGTCGGTGCTGACCTACCTCTATTCCAGTGTCGGCGCCGGCCGGCCCCTGTTCGGGGACAGGCTGGAGGCGTTCGAGGCCGAGCTGACCGAGGCCCTGTTGCGGCTGAACCCGGCGGGCGTGTTCGAAGAGAGGCTGGCGTCGACGGTTTTCCTAGCGCCGCGCCGCTAGTCGGGCGCTGGCCGGGCCTGGTGGAGCCGAGGGGAATCGAACCCCTGACCTCTTCATTGCGAACGAAGCGCTCTACCAACTGAGCTACGGCCCCGAGCAGGCTCTCGGGAAGGCGCGGGACATAACGGCGGCGGCCATCCGGTGTCAAGGCAAGGCCTCTCGCGGTAAGGCGGGCTTCAGCGGCCAAGCGCCGCCTTGCTTCACAATGCCCGCATCGCTACCTCTGCCGGATCGTCCCAAGGAGCCGGAATGGTCCCGATCATCCAATTCATCTTCTTCCTGCTGCAAGGCGGGTTGACCATCCTGTTCTATCTCTTGATCGCCTACGCCATCACCTCGTGGCTGGTGGCCTTCGAGATCATCAATCTGCGCAACCGTTTCGCGTTTCAGATCGTGCGCACCTTGGAGAAGGTCGCCAACACGGTGCTCTGGCCCCTGCGCCGCATCCTTCCCCGCCTCGGCGGCCTCGATTTCAGCGTCATCGTGGCCGGCCTGTTGATCATCGGGGTGCAGACCTATCTGCTGCCGCCGTTCGAGGGCTTCCTGATCGGCCTGGTTTCCGGGGCGCCCGCCGTCACGGTCTAGCCTGGGAGCCTCCCCACCCTTCGCGCGTTGATGGCGCCGAAGGAGGCCGCGATGGCCGAGGCCCGCAAACCTGGCGTACCCGCTATAGCGCCCTCACGGCCCGCCCCGCCGCGCGGCCGTCGGCCCCTGCCGTCCCGCCCGCAAACCGCCGCACCCAAGCCGCCTGGCCGCTGGCGCACTGCCGCCGCACCGATAGGCCGGCTGCACGATCGTTGGCGCACATCGCGCCCTCTGATCCGTTGGGGCTCGCTGGCTGGGGTGATCGTCCTGGCCGTGGTGGCGTTCTTCGTCTTCTTCTTTCAGTGGAACTGGTTTCGCGGGCCCCTGGCCGGTGTGATCGGCGGCCGTCTGCACCGTCCCGTGCAGATCACGGGTGATCTTGAGGTTCATCCCTGGTCCCTGACGCCCCGGGCCACGGTGAACGGCCTGGTGATCGGCAATCCGGCCTGGGCCGGGCGCGAGCCGATGACCGAGATTCCGCGCCTCACCGTCAGCGTCCAGCTCCTGCGCCTGCTGCGCGCTCAGGTGGTCCTGCCCCTGGTCGAGGCTGACCGGCCTCGGGTGCGGCTGGTGCGTGACGCCCAGGGCCGCGCCAACTGGATGTTCGGCGATCCGCGCCAGGCGCCGAAGCCCCTGAACCTGCCGGCCATCCGCCACTTCATCATCGAGGGCGGCAGTCTCACGATCAATGACGCCCAGCGCCATCTGACCTTCGAGGGCACGGTGTCGTCCAATGAGCGGATGACCGGCGCCCAGCGCGGCGTCTTCGTGCTGGAGGGCAAGGGTCTGCTGAACCGCGCGCCCTTCCTGGCCCGGGTGACAGGCGGCCCCCTGCTGAATGTGGCGCCAGACAAGCCCTATCCGTTCAACGCCCACGTCGCCGCCGGGGCGACGGTGATCGACGCCCGGGGCGTGATCCCCAAGCCGTTTGATCTTGGTTTGATCAATGCCGCCCTGGCCTTGCGCGGCCCAGACCTCTCCGACCTCTACCTGCTCACCGGCCTCGTCCTGCCCAATACCCCGCCCTACAGCGTCTCCGGCCAATTCAGCCGCAACGGGCGCGTCTTCCGCTATGACAATTTCTCCGGCCGGGTGGGGGACAGCGATCTCTCCGGCGACCTCTCGGTGCAGACCGGCCGCGAACGGCCCCTGCTGACCGCCGACATCGCCTCGCGCCGCCTCGACTTCGACGATCTGGCCGCCATCTTCGGCGGCCCGCCTTCAACCGCGCCCGGCGAGACCGCCTCGCCGGAACAGCGGGCCATGGACGCGCGCCTCGCCGCCGAGAACCGCATGCTGCCGGCCGCCAGCCTCAACATCGACCGGCTGCGGAAGATGGACGCGAATGTCCACTACCGCGCCGCCTCCATCACGAGCCCCATGCCGGTGCGCGCCCTCGACGTAACGGTGAAGGTCGATAACGGCCTGCTCACCGCGAGCCCCCTGACCCTCAGCCTGACTCAGGGCACGCTCTCCGGCTCGGTCAGCCTCAATGGCCGCCAGGCCGTGCCGACCCAGGCCATCGACCTGCGCCTGACCAATGCCCGCCTGCAGGACTTCGTCGGCGGCGGCGCCAACGCGCCGCTCTCCGGCGGCCTCTTCGCCCGGGCCAGGCTGACCAGTTCGGGGGACTCGGTGCGCATCGCAGCGGCCAACGCCAATGGTGTGGTCAGTGTGGTCGTGCCCCGCGGTCATGTCCGCAAGGCCTTCGCCGAGCTCCTGGGCATCAACGCCACGCGCGGCCTGTTCCTCCTGCTGACCAACGACCACAGCGAGACCGACGTGCGCTGCGCCGTCGCCGATTTCTCGGCCAGCAACGGCATCCTCACCTCGCGCCGGATCGTGTTCGATACCGATGTGGTCCTGGCCCAGGGCGCCGGGACGGTGAACCTCAGAACCGAGCGTCTGAATCTGCGCCTGGAAGGAAAAGCCAAGAGTTTCAGGCTGGTAAGGATCATGGCCCCGATCACCCTGAAAGGCTCCTTGCGCAGTCCTGACATCGGCGTCGACGGCGGCAAGATCGCTCAGCAGCTGACCCTGTCAGGGATTCTCGCCACCCTGGCCTCGCCTCTGGCCGCCATCCTGCCGTTCGTTGACGCCGGCTTGGCCGAGGATGCCGACTGCAGCGGCCTGGTCGCCGCCGAGCGGGCCAGGGGCGCCCCCTCGCCGCGCCGCTGAATCCTCTGCTAAGCTCGTCCTTCCAGCGAAGGAAGGCGGATGAGCGAGGCGACCGAAACCGCGGAGTGGAAGCCCCCGACCCGGCTCTCGGGCGCTGTTTTTGCTGCGAAAATGGCGGTCTTCCAGTCCCGCCGCCTGGCCATCGACCTGGTCGGCGGCCCGAAAAAACTCCCGAAAGCCCAGGGCGAGTTCCCGGTGGTGATGGGCCAGTCGGTCACCGAGCTCTTCACCGACAACTATTCCGGTGAGCGCCTGCACCAGCTGGGCAAGATCCACAACCTGCGCCGCGCCGCCCACGCCCTCGACGGCGCCCACCTAACCCCCGGAAATCCCTTCAGTTTCTGGAAGCAGGTCGGCCGCACCACCAAGGCCAAGGGCTACACCATCGGCCGCATGCTGCAGGAGGGCTGCCTCTCCCCAGCCATCGGCGGCGGGCTCTGCCAGCTCTCCAGCGCCCTCTATGACGTGGCCCTGCAGGCCGGCTGCCAAATCCTCGAGCGCCACGCCCACTCGAAGATCGTGCCCGGCTCCACGGCCGCCCGCCTCGGCCGCGACGCCACCATCGCCTGGAACTATGTGGACCTCCGTTTCGCGGCATTAACCGCCGAAATGCGACTGGATGTGCGCCTCACCGCCACCCATTTGGTCGTCGAATTGCGCGCCAAAGCCGGAAATGTCGCCCCCGTCCAGGCCGAGCCGGCGCCCGGCCCGACCCCGGAGGTGATCCCTTTCGGCGCCGCCCGCTCCTGCGCCACCTGCGAGGAGACCGAGTGCCACCTGCATGAACATGCGGCCCCGGTGATCGCCCCCCGCGCCGCCTGGCTGATGGACGAGGCCTGGCCCGAATTCGCCGCGCACCTGGCCCGCGTGAAAGGCCCCGAGGACCTCCTCGGCCTGCCTACGATCGAGGGCCGACAAGCCTTACATATCAAGCAATTCGGCCATGTAAGCACCGCTTCCACGGCCGCCTTCCTGCGCTCGGCCCAGCTGCGCGCGACGGCCGGCAGCCCGCCCGCCCGGCGCCTGGCCGAGCTGGAAAGCGCCGGCCCCATCGCGCGCCATCTGGCCCGCACGGCCCTCGCCCCGGAGGTGGAGACCGTGTTCGCCGCCCAGTCCCTGATCCCCTTCCTGTGGGCCGATGGCCACCTGGGCGGGCGCAAATTCGGCGTGCTGATGAACCGCCTGCCGATGGCCAATCTGCACGCCCGCCTCGACGCCGCCTTCGCCGCCCATCCGGACCGGGCCAGCCTCGGCGATTTCCGGGCGCCCGCCTGGCTGGTCGAGGCCGAGACCGCGGCCCTCGCCGCCGCCGACCAGATCATCACCCCCCACGCCGAGATCGCCCGCCTGTTCCCCGGCCGCGCCGTGCGCCTGGCCTGGAACCCTGCCAAATCCGCCGCCCCACAAGGGCTCGTGAACCCCAAACGCATCGCCTTCCCCGGCCCGACCGCCGCCCGCAAAGGCGCCTGGGCAGTGCGCGAAGCTGCCCGCGCCCTGGACCTGGAGGTCGTGCTCACCGGCTCGGAGCTGGAGGGGCCGAATTTCTGGGCCGGCGTGCGCACGATCCGCCCCGCCCCCGGCCAAAACTGGCTGGACGGCGTCGCCGCCGTCCTCCAGCCGTCCCTGGTCGAGGACCAGCCGCGCAAGCTGCTGGCCGCCCTCGCCGCCGGCGTGCCGGTGATCACCACCAAGGCCAGCGGCCTGATGAAACCCGGCCTCACCTTCGTCGAACCGGACGATGCGGCCGATGTAAGCGCTGCTCTCATGAAGCTTCTGACCCCCGTTTCCGCTTAGGGGCCCCCGATTTAAGCGCTTTCGATTCCGCAATCGGAGGCAGGGGCGGCGGCCGCTTCTTGCCCGCCGCCCAGCGGGCATAGAAATCCGCCTTCTGATCGATCAGATCCAGGGCCCGGCCAAGGTCGGCGATCCGCGCCTCCACGGCCGCCCGGTGCTCGGCCAGCAGGGCCCGCCGCGCCTCCAGACTGCGCCACCCCTGCAACGAGAGGTCGGTGAAGTGGCGCAGCCCCGCGATCGGCATGCCCGTGCGGCGCAGGTGCTCCAGGAAGTGCAGGTGCTCCAGATGCTCCTCCACATAGACCCGCCGCCCACCGCCATCGCGCCCGACATTGGGCATCAGGCCCTGGGCCTCATACCAGCGGATGGTATGGACGCTGTGCCCCGACCGCCGGGCCAGGACGCCGATGTGGAAGCGGGGCGTGGGGGCGGGCTTCGTCGTCATGCGGGCGAGGCCTCCTTCTGCGCCGGGATGGGGCTCAGCACCTCGGCCGACAGCTGGGTGTCGAGATATTCCCGCACCTCCAGCATCTGCCCGCCGGCCAGGTGGAAGATCATGCAATAGCGGTTGTTGTATTGCGGCCCCGCCTTGGTGACGACGTGGCCGTCGGCCTCCACGATCACCCGGTCGCCATCGGCCCAGATGTGCCGCGCCGTGGTGGTGGGGGCGCTCTCATACTGCTCATAGAGCACCGCGAAGAGCTCGCTCAGCACGGCCCGCTTGCCGCGATAGACCCGGCCCCACGCGCCGTGCCCCATCGGCCGCCAGACGAAATCCGCATGCATCGCGGCGACAAACGCCGCCCCATCCCCCCGGGCGAGCCCGTCCATGATCTTGGTGACCAGGGCCCGGTTGGCGGCGGTCTCGGCGGGGGAGATGGGGGTGGAAATGGCGGAATTTTGGGACGTCGATTCGGTGAAACTCATGGCGCCGGCCTTTCTGTGTGAGGGAACCAGCGACCGAGGCAACTTGCTAGAGCGCACTCTAGGTCAAGAGGAAAAAGAGAGGGCGTGGGGGAGGGGGTTTCGGAGGGCACGCGGGGGTACGGCACGCTATTTCATCGCTATTTTAGCGTCCCGGCCGCGAAAAACGCGGTGGGAGGCGGCGTGGGATTGCCCCGCGCGCGGCGCGGCCGAGCGGGCGGAGACGGGGCGAATTTGCCGGCGGTAGAGCACTGTCAGACCTCGTGGAGCCTGGCGGGATGCCGGGCGGGTCTGAGGAAAAGGGTCACTGGAGGGGGGAATTGGCAAGGGGGGCCGGAACTAGAGTTCCTTCAACAGGATCTCGGCCTGAGCCAGCACCATTTGCACCGCGGCGTCGGAAAGGTCCGGCGGATAACCGTACTTTTTGAGAATGCGCTTCACCAGGATGCGCATGCGGGCGCGAGCGCTCTCGCGGTGCTGCCAGTCGACGGTGACGTTCTCTTTGAGTTGCTGCAGCAGCTCCTGAGCGATGACCCGCAGCCGGTCGTTGCCCATCGCTTCCAAGGCACTCTCGTTGTCGGCCAAGGCGTCATAGAAGGCGATTTCCTCAGGGCTGAGGCCCTGTTCTTCGCCCCGCGCCTGCGCGGCCTTCATGTCCTTGGCGAGGGAGATCAGCTCATTGATCATCTCGACGGCCGAGAGGGCGCCGGCATGATAGCGCGCGACCGCTTCCTCCAGGCGTTTGGAGAAGGCGCGGCTCTCCACCAGGTTGGTCTTTGACCGGCTGCTGATCTCGCCGTTCAGGAGCTTGCGCAGCGCTTCCAGGGCGAGGTTCTTCTTATCGGTCCCCTGGATTTCCAGAAGGAACTCATCGGAGAGGATCGAGATATCCGGTGACTGGATGCCCGCCGCCTTCAGCACATCGATAATCTCTGAAGAGGCGATGGCTCGGTCGATGAGCTGTTGGACGGCGAAGATGCGGTCCTTAGCACTGATCTTCCCCGTCGCCGTGTTCTTGGCAATGGCGGCGCGGACAGCTTGGAAGAAGCCGATCTCGTCGCGGATTTTCTGAGCGTCCGGGCTCGCCGAGGCCAAGGCGAAAGCCTTGGTCAGTTCGAGCATCAAGTCCTGATAGCGGCGGTGCGCCTTCTTCTTTTCCTCGAGCGCCGAGACCTTGGAAGCCTCGGTCTCGGCCCACTTCAGCACCCAGTCGACGGAGCCGGCCAGGCACTTCAGGCGCTCGAACGGCGTGCCGTGAATGCCCGGCAAATAGTCGAAGCCATGATAGATGCCGCACACCACCTCGTAACGTTCGAGAAGGGCGGCGACCGCCTCCTCCTGATCGACCCCCGTCTGCTCCTGATCGGAGGCGGTGTAGTCGTTGAGGGCGTTCTTCAGATTCTGGGCTATGCCGATGTAATCGACGATCAGGCCACCCGGCTTATCGCGGAATACCCGGTTCACCCGTGCGATCGCCTGCATCAGGCCGTGCCCGCGCATCGGCTTGTCGACATACATGGTGTTCATGCAGGGCGCGTCGAATCCGGTCAGCCACATGTCGCGTACGATCACCAGCTTGAGCGGATCGTCCGGGTTGCGAGCCCGCTTGGCCAGATCATCGCGCCGGCGCTTGCTGCCGATGTGCTTCTGCCACGCCAGGGGGTCGGAGGCCGATCCCGTCATCACCACCTTGATCGCGCCTTGGTCATCGTTGTCGGAATGCCAATCCGGTCGCAGGGCGACGATCTGGTCGTAGAGATCGACGCAGATACGACGGCTCATACAGACGGCCATGGCCTTGCCGTCCATCGCCTCGACCCGCGCCTCCAGGTGTTGGACGAGGTCGGCGGCGATCTGCTCCAGGCGTTTCCTGGAGCCGACCAGGGCCTCGACCGTAGACCACTTGGCCTTCTGCTTCTCGGCTTCGGTGAAGCTCTCGTCCTCGACGAGGGCCTCGATCTCAGCGTCGATCAGCGGCTTCTCGTCTTCGCTGAGTTCGATCCGCGCCAGACGGCTCTCGTAGTAGATCGGCACCGTCGCGCCGTCTTCCACGGCGCGGCTGATGTCATAGACGTCGATGTATTCGCCGAAGATCGCCGGGGTGTTGACGTCGCCGGATTCGATCGGCGTGCCCGTGAAGCCGATGAACGAGGCATTGGGCATCGCCTGCCGGATATAGTGGGCGTAGCCGTATCGGCGCACGCCTGTGCCGGCGTCCAGGTGCGAGGAGAAGCCGTACTGGCTGCGGTGGGCCTCGTCGGCCATGACGATCAGGTTGCGGCGGTCCGTCAGCTCGGGGAACGTCTCCTCGCCGCGCTCGGGTGAAAACTTCTGCACGGTCGTAAAGATCACGCCGCCGGAGGCGCGGGACAGGAGTCTGCGAAGGTCGTCCCGGCTATTGGCCTGTTCCGGCGTCTGGCGGATCAGGTCGCGGCAGAGGCCGAAGGTCGAGAACAGCTGGTCGTCGAGGTCGTTGCGGTCCGTGAGGATCACCAGGGTGGGGTTTTCCAAGGCCTCCGACTTCACGGCCAATCCCGCGAAGAACGCCATCAGCAGGCTCTTGCCCGACCCCTGGGTGTGCCAGATGACGCCGATCTTGCGATCGCCGTCCGGCCGCGTGGCGTCGATAGCTTCGCGCACCGCTTTGCGTGCGCCGTGGAACTGGTGGTAGCCGGCCAGGATCTTGATCGGCCCGCGCTCACTGTCGCCGAACACGATGAAGTCGCGGATCAGGGCCAGGAAGTTGCCGCGGTCGAAGACGCCGCGCAGCAGGGTTTCCAGTTCGGGTTCACCGCGATGGGCGAAATCCTCCCCTGTGATCGTGCGCCAGGGCATGAAGCGTTCGGGATTGGCGGTCAGGGACCCGATCCGAGCCTCCATACCGTCGGAGGTGACCAGGACGGCATTGGTGCGGAAGAGGCTGGGGACCTGCTCGAGGTAGGTCTGCAACTGGTGAAAGGCGTCGGCGATGGTGGCATTCTCGGCCGCCGCGTTCTTCAGTTCCAGCACGGCTAGGGGCAGGCCATTGACGAACAGCACGAGGTCCGGCCGGCGATTGTTGCGCCCCTCGACGACGGTGAACTGATTGACTGCGAGCCAATCGTTCGCGTCGGGGCTGGCGAGGTCGATCAGCCAAACCTTGTCACCGACGATGGCGCCACTGGCGTTGCGGTATTCGACGTCCGCCCCCTCGGTGAGGAGGCGGTGGATGCGGCGGTTTTCCTCGACCAACGAACCTGTGGCGCTCGTCAGCAGCTGGCGGATGGCGTCGGCGCGAGCGCTCTCCGGGACGGTGGGGTTGAGCGCTTCGACAGCCATTTCCAGCCGCTTCAGCAGGATGACATCGGAGAAGGCCTGGCGCTGCGGAGCGGAGCCGTCGGGCGCGATCTGTGGGCCGGGCAGATAGGTCCAGCCGAGATCCTTGAGGATCTCGATGCCGGCCTGCTCGACGATGTCTTCGGAGAAGCCGGTCACTTCACGTTACGTAACGGCAGGAGTTGGGGCCGTCAACTGTCTTGGCCCCCCACTACGTTTCTCTAGTTGCTGCAATTGCTTGAGAAACAAAATGATTGAAGACTGCGTGAGCGATTCGGTCAACAGCTTCTGCTTCAATACCGTTCATGCGCAATATTCGCTTGATCTCTACGCTTACAGACGCGCTACCAAACGGGCGAATGGCCCAGTCGATCGGCGCGGTCGCATTGAACTTGGCCTTAAGTGCCTGTGCTATCGGGGGTGCAAGATCCCTCTGTACGCCAGACGATCTCAGGACTGACACGATGTCGGATGAGAGCGTATCAGCCAGTGGTGCCGATGTTCTAGCGGACGAGCGCTTGTGTGCTGGCTTTGGCTTGATCCTGAATGCGGCAGGCTTCTTCAAGTCAGGACGCCGCGGTGAGACTGGCGCAGTGGCTTCTGATTCATCGGTGCGCCCCCCAAACCACTCATTGCAGTAGAGCGACGCTCCTATCGGATCCGGAAACAGACTGCCGTGGTGGATATTCATCTTCCGGAGCATCGCCAGACACTCCCTACGCTCTTCATTGGGAACATGAATCTTGAAGATGTAGCGGCCGACAGCGGCAGGGTCGTCCATATCCACTGTCTCGGTCTCGGACAGAAGATTGAAGATGCGACTGCTGAGAGTGTCCGAGCCCAGCGGCGAAAGGGTGAAGAGGCCGGCTTGGTTGACCAACCGCGTATGGTCATTTCGCAACGGCTGGACGATCAGATCAGCGTCCAGCTCCTCTAGCGCGGTCTTGTTGATGACGAAGATGGTGCGGGTCGGGTTTGGGGCCTCATACGAGAAGTCGGGATCAGCAAAGGCGAAGAATAGCGCTACGAACGGCGATTTAGTCCAGTCTAGGAGCGGCGTGGCCAATCCGTGGTGCTGCCCGAACGCCCACAGTTCGTTGTCTACATCGAGCAAGTCTGGGCCGATTCCTCGGCCGCGCATTGCAAGTCGAAATTCGCGCTTTTGTTCTTCGGCGCGCCTCAGGTCGACGACACCTGACTGGGAGTAGCGTCCCAACGTAGGCGTCAACTGCCACTCTTGGCGTCGTTGACCACGAAATATGAGTTCTGTCCCCGGCGGATTCATCAGCTTGTTGCCAAGCGCTGACTCAAAGCGCCGCCAATATCGGATGCGACAAACAGGTATGAGGCCGTCAACGTCTGCCTTTCCAAAGGCGAGCGTTGGCCACTCCGGCAAACTGAGATGGTAGGCCTTGTCGAATTCACCGCGCGATTCCATCAGCTAATGTCAGCCTCAGCCGGTGCGGTTGAGCGCACTTCGCCGGACATTAGACGGGGCAGGAGATAATCGCGCATTTCGGCGAGCGCCCGGCTCTCTCCTTCAGCAACCCGAATGCGATCATCAAGAGCACCAGCTATAGCTTCGAAACAGAAAACGAGGCGTGGATCCGGCTCCAGTATTGCCAACTGCTCAATCTGCTTCTTGTTGATCGCGCCGAAGACTGTGCCTTCACTGTCGTAACTCTCGAGCGCGGGCTGGAGGAATTTCATGGCGCAGAAAGTATAGGTTTTCGCTCCGGAAATGTGGCGAACTGCGGCCACGCCACGGCCGATGCAACATTCTTCCCAAGCCATATTCAAGTCACCTACTGGCGCGCGAACACTGATAAGTGTGTCACCAGCGGCTGCGAGCCGCGAAGGCTGGGAACAATACTTGCGGCGGACAGGAAACCTGAAGCCGAAGTCGGTTCGGCCTTGGAAGAACGGCAACCCGTTTCCCGTGTCGTTGTAAGTGTCGCCGGGCGGCGACTGACCCATAATTAGATTGAAGAACTGACCCAAAGCGCCGATGCTCCAACCCTCCGGCACACCGTCATCATCGAGCTGATCTGGAAAACACCCTGCCAGCTCCAGCGCGCAAGTTTCGTTGGCGATCAGGTCGCCCATGATCTCTGCTGGGGTGCTCGCGCCTAAGACTTTGCGGCGGACGGGGCCGAAATCGACGAACCAGTCCTCGAAAATGGCTTGGGTCATGGCCTCTAACGTCTCGTTCATCCGACGGTTTAGTTCGATTCGATCATCCAAGGCTGCGTGGACCTCCGCGATAGCGATCTGGTCGCTCAGGGGAGGCAACGGAATCTCCATCCGCCGCAGGTGCGATGGCCCGAAATGACTAATTACGCTTCCAGACGCCTCTGCTTCAGCCTGAAGCATAAAGGCGCGTGAGCCGAGAAAGGTCTTCAGGTATCCCTCGTCCAGCGCTGGAGAGGCCGACCGAAAACGAATAAGGCCAGTATAGAATACTGCACCCTCAGCAGCCGGCCCCACTACGGCGGGCCGCCCGAATGATGCACTGGTAGAGATGAGAATGTCTCCCGCCTCGAGCCTAAAATGGTTCCACCTACGCTCAACAACAGAAGGATCTAGGAAGTTACAGCCATTCAATGTCACTTGGTGGTGGCCGAGACCAGCTAGCCGAACCAAGGGGATGCCTTCCCGGTGAAAATCCTTTGCTAGAATTCCGGGCCCTTCTTGGAAGCGAGCCACCGAATCCAACTGCACTACCTGCCAGGCATCAGCCACGACCTTCAAGCCCATTGAGTGTCGTTTCTATGCGAGCCTCCAGCGCTCTGCCTGCTTCGAATTGCTCGGCTAAGTTCGCCCGCAAGATTCCGAAACGCTCCTCGAAGCCAATACCGTCGTCCGCCACGTGCGCTGCGCCAACGTATCTGCCTGGCGTTAGGACATGCCCGTAGCTGCGCACTTCCTCCAAGGTTGCTGAGCGGCAAAACCCAGCGGCGTCGATGTAGGGAGTTAGGCCGGCCCTAGCTACTGTTTCTGGGTTGCTACGCCAGCGGTGGTAGGTGTCAGAAACGAGGCTGATATCCTCGGTAGAGAACTCGCGCCGGGTCCGATCCACCATATGTCCGAGCTTCCGAGCGTCTATGAATAGGATTTCTCCTCGGCGGTCCCGGTGTCCGTTCGCGCTCTTGTCCCGCGCCAGAAACCAAAGACAGGCCGGAATCTGGGTCGAATAGAAGAGCTGCCCAGGCAGGGCGACCATACAGTCCACTCGATCTTCCTCAATCAGCTTCTTACGGATCTCGCCCTCGCCGGATTGCTGCGAAGACATCGATCCATTCGCCAGCACCACGCCGGCCGTGCCACGCGGCGCCAGATGATGGATGATGTGCTGCAGCCAGGCGTAGTTGGCGTTGCCCTGGGGCGGCGTACCGTGGGCCCACCGAACGTCTCCCTCCAATTGCGGCTGCCACCAATCCGAGATGTTGAACGGCGGGTTGGCCATGACGAAGTCGAACTTGTTCTGCGCGAACTCGTCACGCAGGAAGGAGCCCTCGTTGTTCCACCGGATATCGGCATCAATGCCGCGCACGGCGAGATTCATGCGACAGAGCCGCCAAGTGGTGTGGTTGCGCTCCTGGCCATAGATGGCGATGTCGGCGCGGCGGCCCTGGTGGTCCTCAATGAACTTCTCGGACTGCACGAACATGCCCCCGGACCCGCAGCAGGGGTCGTAGACGCGGCCCTGATAGGGCTCCAGCATCTCGACGATGGTCTGGACAACGGAGCGGGGCGTGTAGAACTCGCCGCCGCGCCGGCCCTCGGCGCCGGCGAACTGGCCGATGAAGTATTCATAGGCGCGGCCGAGGAGGTCCTTCGAGGAGCCGTCCTTGGCCTTCATATCGACGTTGGAGAAGAGATCGACCAGTTCGCCCAGCATGGTGCGGTCGAGCTGGGGGCGGCTGTAGTTCTTGGGCAGGACGTCCTTCAGGACATTGATATTGGCCCGCTCGATGGCCTCCATGGCGTTGTCGATCAGGCCGCCGATATCGCCCTTCTTTTCCTGGCCGGTGGTGACGTCCTTGAAGAGGATTTCCGAACGCTTCGCGTTGGCTTGGAGGTGCGCCCAGCGGGCCTCGGGCGGTACCCAGAAGACATTGGCGGCGAGGTATTCCTCCGGGTCTTCCGGATCGGCGAAGTCTTCCTTTTCCAGCTTGGCGTGCTGGGTTTCGAAGGCTTCGGAGATGTATTTCAGGAAGATCAGGCCGAGGGCGACGTGCTTGTATTCGCTGGGCTCGAGGTTGCCCCGCAGCTTGTCCGCCGCCTTGAAGAGCTCAGCCTCGAAGCCGAGGTCGCCGCTGCCGTTGCCGTTCACGCCCGCCATACTCGCGCTCCACCCCTAGTCGCATGACATTGATAGGGGGTGTGTGGGCGAGGGGGCAATGGCAAGCCCACATCTGATGTGGTTTTGAGCCCTACCCGCAGCATCGCCGCCCCTCCCGCCCGGTTAAAGGACGGCCCCTGGCGGGGCGCGCCGCTTGCGCGGCCGCTGGCGCGGTCCTTGAGCCGGGCGTTCGGGCCGGCGAAGGGCTTGGCATGGGCTTTTGGTGATCGGACCTTCCTTCGCCGAGGCTTCGGAAGGCCGGCCAGTTCGGGGGGATTGGGAGCGCTCGCCCACTCCACCCCGCCGCTTTGCGGCGCGGTCCCCCTCGCCCGGGGGGCGAGGATTAGTCGACCGTCACCTGCATTTCGCGGTGGAGCGCAGGTTCGGAGCCGGGGCCGCGGGTGGTGTATTGGAGGCGGTATTGGCCGGGGGCCAGTGGGGCGGCCGGGGTGATGATCATCGTGCGGCGGTTGGGGGCGAAGGTGATGGTGGCGGCGACCG
>JADMIO011482823.1_pt1 | contig 35576 bp, 21 predicted proteins | sample 8958161 | NCBI WGS metagenome assembly JADMIO01 (sample SAMN16585339, study PRJNA669376) | soil metagenome | isolation source: Crop rotation soil | place: USA: Cullars Rotation, Alabama | collected 2011
AGGTGAGCCAGTGTGATTACATTTGCGGCCTAACTGTGGCCAGTCCAGTTACGCTGGAGTCACTAGTATTTAGGTGACACTATAGAAGCGGCCGCGACAACTTGTCCACGTGGAATTCTAAGCTTAGGATCCCAATGTGCTGGAAAGAGACTTTACAGTGCGCAACACGAAGAAGGGCGACCGCTACGCCTTCTTTCGTCTCGAGGATTTAACAGGGGCTGGCGTCAAATGTGTGCTCTGGCCTGAAGCTTTGAAGTCGAAGGGGAAGGACGCGGCGAACGACGCGCTCTTGCTCGTCATCGGCAAGCTGGATGCGAGCGGCGGCGCGCTTCCGACAATTGTCTGTGACGAAGTTTCCTTGCTCGAAACGGCGCGAATTCCGATGCGCTCATATGGTGTGAGTTATCCGACAGCGCGCGTCGCGGAGACGCAAACTCTCGTGATCGAACTTTTCGGTGCGACAGACATTTCCGACATGTGCGAGAAAGTCTCGCAGACGCTGCTCACGTATCCTGGAAGCTGCGAAGTCTTTCTTGACCTGCGTCTGCCGGAGACGGGCGAGAGGGTCAGGTTAAGACCGGGACACGCGCTCAAGGTTGCGTCGAGCGAAAAGCTTAACGATGGATTGAAAGCCGCAGGCGTTAGTTTTAAGTGGGTGTGATAAAGTGAGCAGTAAGCAGTGAGCAGTTGTTAAGAGTTAATGAGTTGAACACTTTATTGATAACCCAAAGCTGCAATGAGCTAAAACTAACTGCTCACTGCTCACTTATTTAAACCATGCTAACACGACGCGAAATCATCAAGCTCGGGACTGCCGCGATTGCCGCGCTCGCGCTCGGTCGCCGCGGCTTTGCCGCAGACGATAAGCAGCAGACGCCAGTCTTCTCGCACCTTCCGCGTTGGCGCGGCTTCAATCTCTTAGAGAAGTTTACGCTCGCGCTCAACGCGCCTTACGTCGAGGCGGACTTTGACATGATTGCGGGTTGGGGCTTCGACTTCGTTCGTCTCCCGACCGATTATCGCTGCTGGACCGAAGCGCCAGGCAAATATAAAGAACCGATCCTGCGCGAGATAGATCAGGCGATAGCTCTGGCGCGCGCGCGCAGCATTCACGTCAATCTCTGCCTACATCGCGCGCCGGGCTATTGCGTGAACCCGCCGAAAGAGGCTCTGGACCTGTGGGCGGATGACGAGAGCGGAGTGGAGGCGCGCAAACAGTTTGCAGAGCAATGGGCGATGTTCGCCACGCGGTACAAAGACGTGCCAACGTCCGCGCTCTCGTTTGATTTGGTCAACGAGCCTGCAAACATCTCTCCCGCAGCCTACGCGCGCGCCGTCCGCGCGGCAGTCGAAGCGATTCGACGCGAAGACCCGCAGCGACTCATCATCGCGGATGGGTTGATGTATGGAACACGCCCTGTGCCTGAGCTCATCGAGTTGCGCGTCGCGCAGAGCACGCGCGGCTACGCGCCGATGTATGTCAGCCACTACAAAGCGAACTGGATTCCGGGCTCCGATACGTGGGCCATTCCAACCTGGCCGATTGCCGGCGAAGGCACGTCGAAGTGGGACAGGGCGCGGCTCCTCAACGAGCAGATCGCGCCCTGGCTTGAGTTGCAGAAGAAAGGCGTCGGCATTCACGTCGGCGAGTGGGGCGCATATAACAAGACACCTCATGACGTTGCGCTCGCATGGATGCGAGACCAACTGGCGCTCTGGCGCGAAGCCGGTTGGGGCTGGGCGCTCTGGAACTTTCGCGGCACGTTCGGCGTGTTGGACAGCGCGAGGACTGATGTCGCTTACGAGACTTACAAAGGGCACAAGCTGGACCGCAAGATGTTAGAGCTGCTGCGCGAAGGGTGAAACCTTTAAGCGTGAAGAAAGTTTGTAGGGGCAGGACTTGTCCCTGCCCGCGTTACATATGCAAGAGCGGGCAGGGACAAGTCCTGCCCCTACAGGTTTGTTGGGCGCTCTTAGTTCTTAATTAGCCTACTTCCCACTCCCCGCCGGAAAATCATCCGTGCGAAATGGCGAGGCGGGCAGTCCCTCCTTGTTATACAAATTGCTGGCCGGGTTGTCGGCCCAGGCGTAACGAACGGCGACGGGTTTCTTGACTTCCGGTGACGAGACGACAACGTCCTTGCCTTTGATCACCGCGTCCGCCCAGACAAAGTGCCTGTCTTCGCCGGCGATGGCGAAGCCAACCAAGTGGTCGCCGTCCTTGGCCATCAGCCCGCCGTCCGTGTGGTCGAACGAGATGCGAATCGCGTCGCCTTCCACTTTCATGCCGCGATAGATTGGGCCGGAGGATTCTATCTTCTTGCCGTAAGCGACGCGGAGGGCTTCGAGCGCGAGACGATTGCCCACGTCCTGCTTATCCGTCGGATGAATGTCTTTCGCGTCGCCGATGTCTATCGTGACGGCGAGGCCGCTGTGCGGGACATGCTCAGAGATATAGAGCTGCGCATCGCGCAGGCGCGCCCATTCGGAATCGGTCGGCACGTCCCTGCGCGTCATGAAATTGGCGAGCTGGACAATCAGGAAAGGAAAGTCGCCGACCTGGAAGCGCGTGCGCCAATCCTGAATCAGAGTCGCCATCACCTTTTTGTATTGCTCGGAGCGCCCGACATTCGATTCCCCCTGATACCAGATCGCGCCTTTGATGGCGAAGGGTAGCAAGGGCGCAATCATTCCATTGTAGCGCGCCAGCACCAACCCCAGATTGTTAGAGGTGAAGGCGGGCGGGGCTTCCACTTTTTCAATTGAGACGCTCGGACGATAGCTCCAATCGCCTGCGAGCGAGATTGCCGCCGCGTCGTTATCGGCTGGCGCAATCTTCATCTGCGCGGGTGTGCCCCAGAAACCGCCAGCGCCGCCCGTGTCGAGCACGCGCACGGCGATGGTGTTCGCGCCCGGATGGACGAGCGAGCCGCTGATCTTATAAATGCGCGGCGTGTCATACTGGTTCATCGCGCCGACCTTGACGCCGTTCACAAACGTCGTGTCGCGGTCGTCAATCGGACCTAAAGAAAGCGTCAGGTCATGCCCGGCCCAATCAGCGGGAAGCTCGAACGTCTTGCGATACCAGACGACGCCGTCATAACCGGGGAGCGCTGCGTCTTCCCAGGCCTGCGGCAGCTTTGCCGTCTTCCAATCCGCCGCAGCGACCGAAACGGCAGCCCAGCCGGGGGCGCTCATTGAGCCCGGATCGTTCTTCTTCCACCACTCGTCCATCCGTTTATCTATATCCGCGGGCCCGCCTCCGTTCGGATCATTCATCGTCTGGGCCAGAGCTTTGATCGCCGGCACAAAATCCGGCATCGTCGAGAGGGCTTCTTCGCTGACCCAGCCTTCGGCCACAGTGCCGCCCCACGAAGAATGTATGAGACCGATGGGCACGTTTAATTCCTGGTGCAAGCGGCGTCCGAAAAAATATGCGACGGCAGAAAATCCGCCCCAGCCTCCTTCGGCAACGCTCTGAGGAGTGCAGACCTGCCAGCGCGCCTTGACGGTCGTTTGCGGTGTTGCGGCAATCACCTTGGGAACACTGTAGAGACGAATCATGGGATAGTTTGCATGCGCGACTTCTTCGTCCGCGTGAGCGACTTTCGTCAACCCCATCTCCATGTTCGACTGACCCGAAGCGAGCCAGACATCGCCGACCAGGACGTTGTTCAAGGTCACGCTTTGTGGTCCTTTGATGGTCAGCGTGAAGGGGCCACCCGCCTCGAATGGCCCCAGCCGCGCCATCCATTTTCCTCCGGCGTCAGCCACAGCCGTAGAGCTTTTGCCCTGAAATTCGACCGTGACGCTCGCACCCGGAGTCGTCCAGCCCCAGACGGGAAACTTCACCCTGCGCTGCAAGACCATGTCGTCCGTGAAGAGCGGATGCAGAAACGGATGCTCGGCATCGCCTGGCATTGATTGCGCGCGGACCGCGCTGCAGAGAGTGCCGAGAGAGAGGATTAGGAAAAGGGTGGTGATGATTCTTCGCATATTCAAATCGTTCTCCGATTACTTGATTGATGCTTAACTGAAAACCATGAAGCGCCTGACACGTCATTGAAACTCAAGCACGACGACTGATTTCGAGGGCAACGTCAACATGATCTGATCGCCCTCGATCTTAAAGCTCGTGAAGGGCGCTGGCTTGACTGTCTCGGGCTTGTCGAATGTGTTGATCGCATTCATCACGGGCGCGGTCAGCACGCGACCCGTGACGTTTTTGGCGCTCATGCCCATGATTTTCGTAGTGACCTGCGCCGCATGGTTCGGGTCCAGGTTGACGATGGAGAGATGAAGCCGTCCCGCGGCATCGCGCGAGGCCGAAGCGTGCAGCGAAGGAATCGAGTCCTGACCGAACTTGTAATCGGGCGCGGTCAACTCCGTCGGAATCAGCGTCGCTCCTTGATGAACCTTGTACATCTCGAAGACGTGATAGGTCGGCGTCAGCAATATCTTCTCTTTGTCCGTCAGAATCATCGCCTGCAGCACATTAATCATCTGCGCGATGTTTGCCATCTGCACGCGGTCTGCGTGTTTTTGAAAGATGTTGAGATTGATGGCGGCGGCGATGGCGTCGCGTAAGGAGTTCTGCTGATAGAGCGCGCCCTGGTCCTTGCCCGGCGCGGCGTCGTACCAGGTGCCCCACTCGTCAACGATGAGGCCGACCCTTTTCTGCGGGTCGTGCTTGTCCATGACCGCGGTGTGCTTGCCGATCAACTCGTCCATGCGGAGCGTGCGCTCCAAAGTCTTGTGCCACTCCGCTTCGCCAAACTCTGTGGCCGAACCCTTCTTATCCCAGTTGCCCGTCGGCAGCGTGTAGTAGTGAAGCGAGTAGCCCTGCATCTGCCTGCCCGCCAGATTCATCAGCGTCTCGGTCCAGTTGTAGTCCGAAGGCGGGCCGCCGCTCGCAACCCTTTGCACGGTGTTGCCCGAATAGCTCTTGATGAAAGTCCCGTAGCGACGGAAGAGGTCTGCGTAATACTCTGCGCGCATGTTGCCGCCGCAGCCCCAGGGCTCGTTGCCGACGGCAAAGTATTTCACCTTCCAGGGCTTCTCTCTTCCATTCTGCCTGCGCAGGTTGGCCAGCGTCGAGTCGGAGTCGGAAGTCATATACTCGACCCATTCCAGAAATTCCTGGGGCGTGCCGTTGCCGACGTTGCCCGCGATATAAGGCTCGGCCCCGATCAGCTCGCAGAAGTCCATGAACTCGTGCGTCCCGAAGGCATTCGTCTCGATGACGCCGCCCCACCAGGTGTTCAACCTCTGCGGGCGCTTATCGCGTGGCCCAATGCCATCGCGCCAGTGATACTCGTCTGCGAAACAGCCGCCGGGCCAGCGGACGATGGGAACGTTCAATCTCTTCAACGCCGCCACGACATCGTTGCGAATCCCGCGCGTGTTCGGGATGGGAGAGTTTTCTCCGACCCAGAGCCCGTCATAAATGTCGCGCCCGAGGTGCTCTGCGAACTGCCCATAGATGTTGCGATTGATTGTAAATTGAGGCTGGTCGGCGCGGATGACCAAATCGGCCTTGAACGGCTCTGTGGTCTGGGCCAGAACTCTGAGCGACAGCGGGGCGGCCATCAGAGCGAAGACGAAGAGAGACAGCCAGCAGCGCGAGTTAAGAGAAATCCACACACCTCTCATTAAAATTTATCTCCTTAAGTGACTAGCCTTGTGTCTCTCACTTACTCAATGGGATAGGTTCCACCAACGTCAGCTTGCGGCGCAGTTCGATCTGTTCAGACGAGCGACCGACAAGCACGTCGAAATCCCCTGCTTCAGCACGCCAGCCTTTCGCATCCGGGTCGTAGTAGGAAAAAGAACGGGCGTCGAGCGGCACCGTCACCCGCCGCTTCTCTCCAGGGCGCAGGCTAATCTTGATGAAACCTTTGAGTTCTTTCACAGGCCGCGCAATCTTCGCGTGTGTGTCGCCGACGTAAATCTGCGCCACATCCATGCCTTCGCGCTTCCCTGTATTCTGCACATCAAATGAAACTTCGAAGCGTGGAAGTTTGTCAGTCGGCGGATTGTTTATAACTGCCGAGATGGAAAGATTGCTGTACTTGAATGTCGTATAAGAGAGACCGTAGCCGAAGGGGAAGAGCGGCTTCACTCCATTCTTCTCGTAGCCGCGATAGCCCACGAAGATGTCTTCTTTATACTCGACTCGCTTCGTCCCGTCTGCCGGGTAATAGCTCTCATGCACGGGGCTGTCTTCCCAGCGCCGCCCGAACGTGACCGGCAAGCGACCCGAAGGGTTGGCATCTCCGTAGAGGATTTCGGCCAGGGCTGTGCCGCCTTCCTGCCCCGGATACCAGGCTTGAATCAAGCCGGGCACGCGGTCAATCCAGGCGCTCATATCCACGCCGCCGCCCGAAGTGACAACGACAATCGTGTTCTTGTTCGCCGCGAGCATCTCCTGAACAAGTTCGTCCTGACCCGGAGGCAGTTGGAAAGTCCTGTCCGCGCCTTCGCTCTCCGTCTCAGGATTGAAGCCGACGGCGACGACGACCACATCGGCCATCGAAGCGAGTTTCTTCGCTTCAGCTTCGACCACAGCCCCGTGCGGAATAATGCCAAGTTTCAGGCGCGCACCGAGCCAGTTAGAATGCCCGCGATGCTCCAGCACTACTTTGTGCGGCGTGGCGTCGAGCATAAGCGTCGCCCTGCCTGTGAGCGCGGTGTTCACAGTCCAGTTATCGAGGACCAGCTTGTCGTCAACATAAAGGCGATACGCGCCGCCGTCTTCGCCAGTTGATTGCACGAAGAGGTCATGCTGGCCTGCTGCGCGCGGCGTGTAATAGCCGGTCCAGCGCGCGCTCATCGCCTGGTCTGGCAGCGAGCGCGAGCCTGCTCCAAAATTAACGTGCCACTCGTTGCGCGTGGTGATCGGAGTTCCCTGCAAGTTTTCGTTGTTGAAATATTCAGCCGTGACGCCGGGTTTGCCGCTCGTTGTGGCCGTAGAAAAATTTGTCGCCTCGGCCATCTCGCCGAGCGAAGGAATTCCGCGAGCGTAAAGCACGCGACCGCTCGTGCCCAGATAATTGCTGAGGCCTTCCAGATAGCTCCTGGCCACAAAGGGCTGCACGCCCGCGCTGCCGCCACCGACCGCCACAGCCGGGTAAGCTGTGGGGCCGACGATGGCGATTGATTTAATCTTGTTCTTATCAAGCGGCAACAGGTTGTTATCGTTCTTCAAGAGCACCATGCTCTCTCTCGCAGCTTCGAGCGCGGCCTGGCGTCCCTGTTGATTGAAGCGCGGGATCGTCATGTCTTCCTGGTCGCGGTCAAGCCAGCCGAAGCGCGCAGCCGTGCGCAGGATGCGCCGGACATGCTCGTCAATTGTCGCGACAGAGACGCGGCCATCCTTGATTGCGGGCAGGAGCGTCTCTCTGTTCATGTGCGCGCCCGACGGCATCTCTAAATCCTGGCCCGCGTTGGCAGCGGCCACACCGTCATAGGTCGCAAACCAGTCGGACATCACAAGGCCGTCAAAGCCCCACTCCTTCTTCACCACATCCGAGAGCAGATACTTGTTCTGCGACATGTGCTCGCCGTTGGTCAGGTTGTAAGAGTCCATGATTGCGCCGACATGAGCCTCACGGACGGCGGCCTCAAAGACCGGGAGATAAATCTCGCGCATCGCGCGCTCACTAATAATCGAATCCGTGTTGTGGCGGTCGAACTCCGAATTGTTACCCATGAAGTGCTTGATGGTCGCCGAAACATTCTGGCTCTGGACGCCGCCGATGTAGCCGACGGCGATGCGCGAGGCAAGGTACGGGTCTTCGCCGAAATATTCAAAGTTGCGCCCGTTCATCGGCGCGCGATAGATGTTGACGCCCGGCCCCAGCAGAAAGTGAACGCCTTTGGCCCGCGCGTCGCGTCCGATCTCTGTCCCGACGCGCGTGGCGAGTTGCGGATTCCAGGTCGCTGCGAGCGCGATGCCTCCCGCCATCGTCGTTGCCGGACCAAAGTTGCGCACGCCGATCGGCCCGTCGGCCATCTTCAGGCGCGGCAGATGGAGGCGCGGAATATCTCGGATGAAGAAGCCGTCAACGCCGCCGAGCAAATCTATCTTTTCCTCCAGAGTCATCTGGCCGAGAATGGCTTCGACGCGGCTCTCAATCTGGGCCGCAGACTGGGACGAAGAAGAAGAAGGCGTCTGTGCCAGCGCTTGAATGAAAGTAGAGCTAAAAAAGACGAGAGCCGTGATGGTCACTTTAATTTTCCGCATTGAGTTCACCCTTTCCAGAGAATTTATTCTATTTCTCAACTGCGAAGAACCCGGAACGTGTGAGCGTGGTTGTCCCGTCTTCGACTGTGACTTTCAACTCATACTCTCCCGGCGCGACGCTTTCGAGCGAGAGTCCGCTCACGTACTGAATGCGACCTTTCGCGTCCGGAGGATTTAGCTGCGCCGGTATTTGGGCCAATGCTTTGCCTCCCTGCCGCAACTCGATCAATAACTTCGGCGTTGTCGCTGCACCCGGCGGCAGGTAAATGGTGAAGAAAAAGGGCAGTTGTTTGCTCGCGTCCTTGTCCACCGCTTCTCCCAAATTGGGGTACAGAAGCAGGTCGCCAACCTGAAACGCTTTGCCAGTCTTTTCGGCTGTGCCAGCTTTCTCGATCGCCCTCAGAATAACGACGCTGCTCAGACGCAGTTTCCCTTCGTCAGTTTCAGGCACTTCGAGCGTGCCGGTGCGCACGCTGGCGCGGCCAGTCGGCTCATCGTAGGCGGCGACCTCGAAGCGGTAGCTGCCCGGCGCAAGCTCCGCCTCGCGGTAAAACAGAATGCGCCCGCGCCGCGCCGCCTCAAGCTGGTCGAACGCGCCGCTCAGTTGGTATTGATTGCTCAGCTTCTTCACGACCTGCCCTGACTGGTCCTTGAGCAGGACGACGATTGAGAAGTCTGTCTTGTAGAATTTCCTGGCACCGTCAACTTCAAAGCTGAAAGCTTCGGTCGGAGCCTCGACCACGACGGGCACGAGACCAGTCCGCCCGGCCTCCGGGAAGTTGAATGCGGCGGCGTTGAGGGGAAAAGTATCTGGGCGCTCGGGCTTACTGAGCACCGCGAGCGCGGGCACTTCGTAAGCGAGCACCGGGGAGGCAAAGACGCCGTTGATGGCGAAGTAGCCCTTGCGGCTCTGCACCACGACGCCCGGTCTGTTGACCTTGACCTCGACCTTGCGGAAGCTGCCGTCGTAGTCCTGGTTCTTCGGCGAGTAGCTCATCAGGTAGTAAGAGTGGAGGTCTTCGTCAACCTTCTGGAGTCTCGTCTTGATATCGTTAGTGTCCGTGATGTAGGAGCCGCCGGTCTGGTCGGCGAGCTGGCCCAAACCGCTGTCCGGGTTGAGGCGCAGCAGGTCTTCGTTTCGCTCGACCCCTTTCATCATCGGGAGCGGACTCTCCTCATTTACCGCTTCGCGTGCAAGGCGCAAATTAGTCCGCGACTCGATCTCCTTGCGCGTCTCCAAAGTCTTGCTCTCGGCGCGCAGGCCTGCGGCGTCAACCGTGTAGATGCTCACGTTGTTGCGGTTGGCGGCGTTGATGAGGGCGCGAAAAGAAGGATAGACAAGGGGCGGAATGATGAGTCCTTCGGAGAAGATGATGACAGCCTTGCGGCCAGGCAGCGGTTGCAGTGAGGCAACTATCTTAAGGAGCCCGTGCATGGTAGCGTTGCCCTGCTGGTCGCGTTCAACCTCTTCCTCACGCTCAAGCTCCCACAACTTGAGTTCGAGTAACGCCTTCTCCATCATCAACGCGCTATTTTCCGGGCTATTTCCAGGGGTGTTCTGTTTCGAGGTATGAATTATGGCGACGAGTTGCTCTCTAATCTTCCGTGCCTCCTCGTTATTCGAAGTATAGAGAGACGGGGCATGCGCGCCCGCATTTTCTATCGCCTTCCTGACCTGCTGCACGTCGTCCGTGTAAGGTTGGAGCACAACCAGCGAGACGTCTGTCAGGAAGACGCCGACGAGGTCGTCCTTCGCGCCGACGTAGCTGAGGGCAGCCTCGCGCGCGCTGGCGCGTGCGCCCGGCGTCATGCGGTCAAAGACGATGGCGACCGCACTCAGGCGCGAGTCGTCGCCCGTACCGTTGGTCACGGAAGAATTGACAACTACCTTCGCAGGGTTTTTCGAGTCGTTCACAGCCTGCGACCCGCTCGCCGCGGAATCGGCGACGGCAGAGCGGTCGCCTGTGCCGCCTCGCCTCACGAAGCGAAAGGCATTCACCTGCTGCGCCACGCCGTCCTCGTAAATCTCTATGTCGGAGGCGCTGAGGTCATTAACGAGGTGGCCTTTCTTATCCCGCGCCACCACGTCGAGCAGAACTTCACCCGCGTTGACGACGACCTTCTGCACGTCCTGCTGTTCGGACGTGGGCTGTGTCTGGGCGTGGCCGGCGACAGCTATTCCGGCGGTGCAGATTAAAGCCATGAAGAGACGAATCAGGGTGCGCATGTGTTACCTCTTTCACGCGGCTCACATCTTTTTGAGCCGCAGCATGAGGATGTCGTGCGGGGGGATTTCGGCAGACAGCGTCCGGGCGGTCGTGCCCGCATCGCGTCTTGTCCACAGGTCGCGCAAGGCATAGGTGGTCGTGTCGAATCGCGCCTCTCTCTTGGAGAGAGAGTCCGAGACCAATTCGTTCTTCCAGTCGAAAGAGATTTTGCGCGCGGACGTCGAGCGGTTCAGAAAGGCGACCGCCCAGTCGCCATCCTTCAAGGGCTTGAACCAGACTTCGACGCCATCTTTCGCCGAATATTGGAAGGCTTCAATGCCCAGCGGGTCCTGGTTGACCGCGATCACTTCGCGGTTGGTCAGAATCTCTTTCGTCTCAGCGGACATGCTGCGCAAATCGTTTCCGGCGATCAGCGGAGCGGCCAACATGCACCACATGGAAAAATGCGCGCGGTCTTCCGAGGTACTCATGCCGTTGCCGACTTCGAGCATATCGGGATCGTTCCAATGTCCCGGCCCAGCGTGCTCGCGCAAGCCCTTTTGCATGTCCAGAATCTGCACGACACCGTTCTGTTTCCAGGTCCCGTGATCTTTTATGCAATCGAAACAGTTGTAGATGTCGCCGGTCGTGCGCCAGAGGTGGCCGATCTTTCCGGCCCAATCCCAGGGCTTGTTGCTGCCCCACTCGCAGATGCTGAAGACGATGGGACGCCCTGCGGCGTACAAAGCATTGCGCATCGTCAGGTACGCGCCCTCGGCGTTCAGAGCCTCCGTATTGCACCAGTCGTACTTCAAATAGTCCACGCCCCATTCTGCATAGGTGAGCGCGTCCTGGTATTCGTGGCCGCGACTGCCGGGATAACCGCCACAGGTCTTCCATCCGGCATCGGAATAGATGCCGAGCTTCAAGCCTTTGGAATGGATGTAATCGGCCAGGGCTTTGATGCCGGAAGGGAAGCGTTTCGCGTCCGGCTGGATGAAGCCACGCGCGTCGCGCTGCCCGTGCCAGCAGTCGTCTATGTTGACGTAAGTGTATCCGGCATCCTTCATGCCGGACGAGACTATTGCGTCGGCTGTTTCGCGGATCAACTGTTCGTTGACATTGCAGCCGAACTTGTTCCAGCTGTTCCAACCCATCGGAGGAGTTTGCGCAAGTTGCTCAAACTTCTGTGCGTGGGCGCTGACTGAAAAGAGACAGATGAGTAATAGAAAGATGATTCGTTTCATTGTTTCTTCATTGCTCGCGGTTATCAGCGATTGTGTTTATATCTAACTGTGATTGAATGTAGCTCATGGCAGAGCGGTCTTGTCAGTACCGCCTGCTTAAGCTGGGCGGGTCGGAGACCCCTGAACTAGTCCGCCGTCGCAGGCGGTGTTGCGAGAGAGCGTTGCCAAGGTGCGCTTTCAATCTTGAAGATTAGTAGGACACTCCCGACCCGCCCAGCTTAAGCAGGCGGTACTGACCCGTTCTCTACGTTCAACTATTCTTGCGTCGTCCAATCATATCGAGGCCGACCGCCGCGACGAGAATGAAACCTTTGACGATATCCTGGATGTAGTTCTCGACGTTCTTCAATGACATGCCGTTATCGAGACTCGCCATGAAGAGCGCGCCGAGGATTGCGCCGAAGACTGTGCCGCGCCCGCCCATCAGACTCGCGCCGCCGATGACACAGGCCGCAATCGCGTCCAGCTCAAGCAGCGTTCCCGCATCGGGCGCGCCACTTCCGACGCGCGCCGTATAAATCACGCCGGCGATTCCAGCGAGCACGCCCATGATGCAGAAGACCACCAGGATGTGACGACGCAAACTGATGCCCGACAACCGCGCAGCGTCAGGGTTGCCGCCGATGGCGTAGAGGTAACGACCGAACGTTGTGTTTTGAGTCAGCATCGCTCCCGTGAGCGCGATGGCCAGAAGGATGATGACCGGAATCGGCATCCCCGCGTAGGAGTTAAGAGCCAGGATGAACCCGAGAATGATTGCGGACGGGACGACGATTCTTAAAGCTGTTGTGATGATGCTCGGCGCGCCGAGTCCATAACGGACGCGCGCCCGTGCGCGCCGAAGCGTCAGATAGATGATCGCCGCAATCGCCAGAGCCGCAATCGCGAGTCCGACTGCGGGCGCAACGTAACTCTGTCCGATGTTCTTATATTCTCTCAAGCCGATTGGAATCGTGTTGCCTTGTGTGACCCCTTTAATGATGCCGCGCCAGACCAGAAGGCCGCCGAGCGTGACGATGAAAGCAGGGATATTCGCGTAAGCGACCAGTGCGCCTTGCAGTAAGCCGATGACGAGACCGACGACGAGCGCGGCCATGATTGAGGGAATGAATCCCCAGCCGAGCCACGTCAGCACGACCGCAGAGATGCCGCCCGAAAGGCCCACCACAGAGCCGACCGAAAGGTCTATCTGTCCCGTGACGATGACCATCAACATGCCGACGGCCAGGACGCCCGTGACGGCTGTCTGCCGCACGAGGTTAGAGAAGTTGCGCGCCTCCAGAAAGACTCCGTTCGTCAGCCAGGTGAAGAGCAACCAGATGATGATGAGCGCGAAGACCATCGTGTAGGCGCGCAAGTTCGTCATCGAAATCTTGACGCCGCCGATGCTCTTCTGCGGCTCAACGTCTGCTACAACGGGCGGGTGCTCGACCACACTCTTATCGGTTGCTTGGCTCATACCAATGCCTCATTTTTAATTTAGACAGAGCTTGCAGACTAAGACTTTTGTTCACAGATACAACAAAGGGGGAAAATTAGCAACCGGGAAAAGTTAGCGCCGCTGACTCAAGCCGCCATCTGGGTCTGCCCGGTCGCGCAGGCCATCACTTTTTCAGGCGTGGCATCGGCTCGTGTGAACTCGCCCGTGATGCGTCCCTCGCGCAAGACCATGATGCGGTCCGAGAGACCCAGGACTTCCGGCAGCTCCGACGAAACGAGAACGATTGCCAAACCTTCGCTCGCCAGCCGATTAATCTGAGCGTAAATCTCCTGCTTCGCGCCGACATCTATGCCGCGCGTCGGCTCATCCAGAAAGAGCACGCGCGGGCTGGTCAACAGCCATTTAGCCAGGACAACCTTTTGTTGATTCCCGCCCGACAGCGTCCCGGCGACCGTCATCACATCCGGCGCTTTGATTCTGAGATCACGCGCCGCTTTCTCGCTGACGGCGCGCTCCGCGTCCGGGTTGGTCACGAACCTGCCCGAAACTTTTTTCAAGCTCGCCAGTGTCGAGTTGTTCAAGATAGTCTGGTCGAGCACCAGGCCGAAACGTTTTCTATCTTCGGTGACGTAACCGATACCGTGACGGATCGCATCCTGCGGACTCTTAATCTCGACGGGACGGCCCGCGACCAAGACTTCGCCGGAGTTGCGCCCCGAGTGAGCGCCGAAGATGGCTGTCAAGAGATCGCTGCGGCCTGCGCCCATCAATCCAGCGATGCCTAAGACCTCTCCGCGACGAACTGAGAAGCTGACGCGATCAACCAGGAGCTTGCCGCGCACGTTCGGGTCTTCGACCGTGATATTGCGCACCTCGAAGACGGTCTCGCCGGGAGCGTGCGAGGTCTTCGGAAAGATGTCGCCGACTTCTCGGCCCACCATCCGAGCGATGACGCCTGCCTGGTCCATCATGGATGTGGCTTCGGTTCCGACCGTGCGCCCATCGCGCAGGACAGTGATGCGGTCTGAGAGACGGAACACCTCTTCGAGCTTGTGCGAGATATAGACCATGCCGACATTGCGCTTTCTCAAGCTATCGAGAATGCCGACGAGCGTTTCGACTTCCGTGTCGGTCAAGGCGGCGGTCGGTTCATCCAGCACGAGGATGCGCGCGTTCTGTGAGAGAGCCTTGGCGATTTCGACGAGCTGCTGTTGGCCGATGCCGAGATTGGCGACCGGCGTGCGCGGCTCAATCGGGAGATGCAGGTCGTCAAGCAGCTTTCGCGCCTGACCGTAAAGCTCGTCCCAGCGGACAAAGCCGAAGCGGTTCGGCTCGCGTCCCAAAAAGATGTTCTCGCCGACCGTCAAATCTTTGACGAGCGAGAGTTCCTGAAAGACGACGGCGATTCCGGCAGCTTCGGCCTGGCGCACGTTGCTGAATTGCTGGACCTGACCCTGAACACGAATCTCGCCGCCATAAGTGCCTGACGGGTAAACGCCGCTCAGGACCTTCATCAAGGTCGACTTGCCCGCGCCGTTTTCGCCGACGAGCGCGTGAATCTCTCCGGCGTGGAGATCGAACGTCACGCCGTCGAGCGCGCGCACCCCCGGAAAAGTCTTCGTGATGTCGCGCATCTCCAGCAGAGGTACTGCTTCGTACATCGTCTTTGACCTCGCGCCAAGAACCTAATGGTGGCAGAGCAGGGGATAGATGTGACTGACTATATTGCAGAACGTCTAAAAGTCAAGAAAAAGGAAGTATTGAAATAGCAGGTTTTACATCGTTTGATCGGCTTCCAAGTGTGACACAGGTGTGTTTCCGCCCGAAAAAAGCATGTTTTCGAGCCGGTCCAAAGCTGCCTGTTGCATACTCGGTAAGACCTTCACGTAAACGTCTTTCGTAAAATTCACCCTTGAATGTCCCATCTGTTCGCTCACTACTTTGTCAATCTCTCCGGCCAGGAGTGAGAGTGTGGCGTACGTGTACCGCAGGCTGTAGAGCGTAAAGTCTTTCGACAGCTCCGCACGCTCAAGCAGAGGCTTATAGCGGCGAGCGTAAAGGTTGATTCTATCCAGAGGCTCGCCGTTGATGCTGGCGAAGACAAGACCAATGCTGGCTGTTATTCGGGAGTGATGGCCAGCACTCACAGAAAAGGAGCGGGCTGTGCCCCTGCATGGCTCGCTTCTCTTTTACAACCTTGAAAGGACGAAAGGCCATGACAAGCAGTGTGCTATACATTCCGATTGATCGTGAAGCTTTCAAAGATTTAATGCGCGAGGTTCTTCCCGAACTCCTTGCCGAAATGCAGCCCTTGAAAGAAGAGTACACCGAAGCGGAGTTTTGCAAGCTCGTCGGCATCTCGCGCACGACCGCGTACAGGATGCGCCAGCGTGGAGAATTAAAATACATCTTAGTTGGTTGCCGGATTCGCTACACGCCAGAGCATGTCCGCGAGTTCAAAGAGCGTCAGAATTAGCGCACAGTCGCGTGTCAGGTGAATTTCCTCCACGATGAAGGAAAAACTTCGCTCGGAATCGCCCTAGAACCAAAATAGACATGCTGCGGGCGTCTTGCTCTCTAAAAGCCAGCCGTACAGAGCGCAGCCGCGTTGCGTCCTAGTCTGAGGCAATAGACTTCACAGTTACAGCCATTGCTTTACCTCTCCCACTTTTCATTGACTTAGCTAGAAGCCTCGCATATCTTTTTGGCCAACTAAATGCTGTGGCTCGTTCTAGAAGCCCGGAACTGTTCCATCTTCTTCTACCCGCCTGATCAATAACCTTCGCGCTGCTGCTCAGAACTTCAGCGCTCATCAATCTGGAGCCTTTCATGAAAACTACTCGCCGCTCTGTTGCAACTCTTTGCTTAGCCTTCTTCTCTGCTGGCATCGCGATGGCACAAACTCCTCAACAGACTCAGCCAACGGGAAACACTGAGACAGTCATAGACACGCTGCCATCTAAAAAAGAGCCGCCGGAGCAAGTGTCAACTGTGATTGTGACGGCGACAGCCAATAGCCAGCGAGTGCGCTTTGTCTCTATTGGCGAGGTCAACCAAACACGCCTCCAAGTCTTCTCTGCTCAGGGGACGCTCGTCTATGACTCGACTTATCACTTAGGCAATCTCGTGGATTGGCAATTAGTAGGTGGGTCAAGCCAAACTCTCAGTGATGGCTCATACCTCTTTCTCATCACGGTCAAAGATTTCTCCGGCACTCTGACGCAGAAGTATGGGACAGCACAGTTGGAGCAGCACCAAGTTTACCTGCAACAGACGAGTCGGGAAGAGTTGACCACGGCCCAAGTGACGGCTCTGGATACCAATCAACTGGCCGCTACCCTCTCTGCGATTGATCGCATTGGGGTCGGCCTCACTCAGAGCCCGGCGGTGAGTACCGATGGCTCGACGCCGATTGATACCACCACGACCGGAACGAAGACGACCAAGACAGCATCGCCGGCGGGCACGAACATCGCAGGGACAGGCACGCAGAACCAGGTGGCCAAATGGACGGATAACGCTGGCACGCTCGGCGACTCAGCCATCACTGAAACGGGTGGCAAGATTGGAATTGGCACCTCAAACCCGAACGCGCCCCTGCACATCGCTAGCGGAGTGGGCACGCCGACCGCGCCCGGGGTCTTCGCCCTCTCCAATATCGGCGTAACACATAGCTCGACCGGGCGGCTCTACTTTCAAGGCTCAAACCAGACCGATATTCTGTTAGACAATACGAGCAATGCGCCGAATCAACGAATCTTGCAATTTACGAACTTTGCAGGCAACAAATCAGGGTTCAGACTAGTTAATGATGCCTTCAGTGCGGTGCAGCAGAACTTCCTGATTTTCGATCATCCGACTGGCAATGTTGGCATTGGCACGGCGACTCCTGGAGCAAAGCTGGACGTGGCTGGCGACATCAACACTTTGACCCAATTCAACATCCGCGGCAGCAGAGTGCTAAGCACGTCTGGCAGGATGGATTTCTTGGAAACCAACATTTTCGCGGGTTTGTCAGCAGGTGCCAATACCACACCGGGCAGCCCCAACATATTGTCTTCCGGCGTTGAGAATTCCTTCTTCGGCTTCGGAGCTGGCAACGGTAACAGTTCGGGCTCCACCAATACCTTCATTGGCTTCACGTCTGGCTCTGGTAACACGCACGGCAACAACAACACGATGATTGGCGCTACTACATTCATGGATTCCGGTGATCTAGTCAATGCTACCGCCATCGGTTATAACGCCAGGGTCTCACTGAGCAACTCGCTCATCCTCGGCAACAGCGCCAATGTCGGCATCGGCACGAGCGCCCCTCAAACTAAACTACAGGTGGCCGGCGGTGATGTCTTTATCGCGACGCAGTCCAATGGCCTCATCCTGCGAGCCACAGATGGGGGGAATTGTTACCGCATCACAATCAACAACACGGGAGTGCTGAGCGCGACTTCCGTGACCTGCCCCTAGGCGCAACGGAGTAAAGTCGAACTTGCAGTCGGGCGGAGACATAAAAAGAGGGCAGGGAGCGAACAGTGTGACTCATTGCCTGCCCTTTGAAACAGAGACCACTTCTACTATCCGTGCGTTGTTGGATTATTAGATAGTGGTAATTATATACCTAACACTTTTGATGCCTCTTTAGTGTGCCAACGGTGTGACAACTCCCTCGAATACGGTCAAACAAGGTCGAACAATAAGAGGGGCTGCGTTGCTAAATTTCCAGCAACGCAGCCCCTCTGACTAACCAGATCAAACTACTTCACACTTCCTCTTTTTGACAGAACGCCTGAAAGTCAAGAAAAAGGAGTGTTGAAATAAGAGGTTTTACTTCTAAGTGCAGAGTGGGGCGCAAGCATTTTAAAGATATTTGGCTGCCCTGACCTGGTTGAACCTCTGGGTCCTGAGCTATGATGAGCGCACGCTGTTGTTCTGTTCGCGGCGAGTCTCATCAAACCTTTTGGGGGTCATCTCATGAAAATATGTCTCAGAATCCTGACGCTGTCTCTGGCAACTTTACTGCTTGTCGTGACGGCATCGGCGCAGAATAATGACTGGCTGAATAAGCCTTATAAGGAGTGGACGAAGAAAGAGGCCCAGCAAGTGCTCAACGACTCGCCCTGGGGGAAGACCGAATCGCAGTCAGGACCAATTGTTAACTTCGGCACTGGCGACACGCCGACACCTGAGAAGGTGTACACGGCCCGGCTGCGCTCGTCTCGTCCGATCAGGCTCGCACTCCTGCGCCTCAGGCAGATCGAGGAGAAGTATGACCAGATGAACGATAAGAAGAAGGCCGAGTTTGATGAGAAGAACAAGGCCTTGATCGAGTGCCCGGCCTGTGCCGACAATTACGCCATTTCGCTGATGCCGCCAGGCCCAGCCGACGCACGCTTCGTCTCGCAGGATAAGATGAAGCTCTACGTGCGTCTCCTGGACGACCAAGGGCGAAGCCGCGAACTCGTCCACTTCAATCCGACGAAAGTTACGGGGCAGGAGATCGTCTTCTTCTTCCCCAGGCTGGACGAAAAGGGCGAGCCACTCCTGACGCCATCAAGCAAAAAGTTGATCTTCACGATAGACACTTCAGTCCTCGGGCTCGACGCGACAATCAGGCGCTTCGAGTTCGACGTGTCGAAAATGATACTGGACGGTAAAGTGGATTTCTGACGCCAGGCGTGCATGGCTAGAGCGCGAAGGGCCGGGCTTCACGGCAACCGAAGACCTGCTCAGACGCTCTCCTCTGTGCTATCTGTCTCCACCGGGGTGAGAACATCCATTGTCACACGAAAGAATGAATCAACCTGAGCACTACGTCACCTAACGCATTTTTCTCTTACTGCTCCCCGATGTGATAGACGGATGTGTTCGGATGATATGTTTGCCAGTCGAACCAGTAGTCTTCGAGCACGGAGACTTTCTCTAATTGTTTCCCGGTTAAAGGCCCGGAGGTAGCGCGACCCGCAAAATCCCATCCGCTTCCCGTTTCGGCATCCACCAATTGCAAGGCAGAGTCTTCAGCCTTCTTGAAAAACTCAAGCTTGCGCCCGTCCACGTTTCTCTCGTAGGCGCGGACAGACCTCTGGTCCTGCCCGACGACGATTAGAATCGGGACGCCGCCGAGGGTGTCAATCAAAGGGCTCTGCTTCTGCAAAGCAGCAAGAGGATACGCCTTCGAGACGTTGTTGACGGTGATGCCGATGACGAGCGCGCGGGCTTCCAATGGCTGCTCTGCATTGATTGGCGTGACGACGGGCACACGCGTCATGCGCTCTTCCCAGTTGGCGGGCGCGTATTCGTTGGCCGCCGCGATCTTTTCATCAGGCTTGAGCACTCTCCCCGCAGGCTTTTCCGTCTTCCAGATTCCGAAAGAGACTTCATCGTGCTCGACTTCCTTCAAGCGTTTGCCTTTGAGTGGCCCGAGGATGGCTTCACCGGTGACCTGCTGCCACCAGGAGCCTGTCTCTTCATCGCGCATGATGAAGTTCTGGTTGTTGATGCCCGCCAGATGAAAGTGAAGTATGCGCCCGTCAACCGTTGTTTCCCACACCAGACCGGTGTGACAGAGCGTTCAATAGGTGGCGACTAAGGGCGTGCCGCCGACTGTGTCCTGTACCAGATGGTGATAAGCCATCAGGCGAATCGGATAAGCGACCGCCTCCTGGCCGACCTCGACAGTCATGACGCGATCATTGTCATCCACGAACGTCGCTTCGCCCACCTTCGCATAGGCAGCGTTCGGCAGCGGGTTGAACATCCACTCGAAGTGATTCTGTCGCGCAGCCCACACGGTCGCGCCCATTAGGATGAGCATGATGACCAGAGCCGCTTTACGCCACCAGCGTCGCGCGCCCTTCCAGAGCCAGAAGACAAGCGCGAGCGCGATGACTGAGGCAATCACAGTCAAGAGCGGCGACCAGCGGCGCAAAGTATAGGCGACTTCCATCTCACGCGCGGTCTGCGGGCGGAAGGGTTGAATCAGCCAGACGGGAATCACAATGATGGCTAAGACCGCCAGCGTGAGGACAAGCAATGAAGCCCAGGCGATCCTGCGTTTCGTCTTACTCTCGACGGGAATCGAGCTTGCACTCATCATAAAGCCCCCCTATCAATTACTGATTTAGAGTAAGTGGCGCTCAACTCTGAACCACACAATCTTCTTTGCGACTTACATCTCATCTTTGCGCCTCCAGCGTGAACTGACCGTCCGTTTCTCGCTGGAGGCGCAAAGATCAAGACGTAAATCGCAAAGAAGATTGAGCGCCCGCATCTCGATTCTAAATCGCCTTAGAAAGTTATTCGCGCCGCGAACTGGAATGCGCGCGGGCCGCCTGAGCCGAAGACTCCGCCGGCGGTCGTGACCGCCTGGCCGAAGCTCGTCGAGCGCAGGAAGCCCGCGGCGGTCGGGTCGTTGCTGTCGCGCACGAGCACGTTCGAGAAGCCGGAATAGTTTGACTTCGAGACCCCCAAAACGTTCGTCACGTTGAAGAGATTGAAGACCTCGATGATTGGTTGGACCTGAACACGCTCCCCAAAGCGAAACATCTTCGAGGCGCGCAGGTCAAACGAATTGAAGTCGTCACTAAAGCGCGCGTCGTCCCGCACGAGCGGAAGCGGTTGCCCGCCGACTCCTCCCGCCGCATTGAGCTGTCGAAGAAAATCATTCAGCTCCGCGCCCGTATGAAAGAGCCTTCCCCCGGCGTTGCGTTGCAAACTGGGGATGCGCGACGAGCCATCAGGCAGAAGGATGTCCATCGGGACGCCGGAAGCGAGCGTCAGAATCGGCGCGAGCTGTATGCTGTAGGGCAGGTCAACCACGCCCGCAAAGGTAAAGCGGTGGCGCTGGTCGTTCGGCGTCGGCCCGTATTCAAGGCGCAGGTTGTTCGAGTCAATCGGCCCATTCGAGAAAGGAATCTGATCGTCGTTCGCGTAGTTGAAAGCTTTCGACAGGGTGTAAGAAGCGCGGAACTGATAACGATGCGCGTAACGCTTCTCGAAGCTCAGAAGCAGGCCATCGTATTTCGTGTTGACGCTCGATTCCAGATTCTTCACAAGGTCTGGACCGCCAACAACGGGATTGAAGACGGAGCCGACGGTGCGCCCGATGATGAAGTGCGTGCCGAAGTTGTGCAGGTAATCGGCGCGGAGGACGAAGTCCTTGAAGAGCTCGCGCTGAACTCCGATGTTCGACTGCTGCACCATCGGGTTCTGTAGTTGATTGTCAATGATGTTGATGCCGCCAGCGCCCGCGCCCGGCAGCACGAAGCCCGAGAACGGATTGGCAACGGTCGGCGCGGGCGGCGGAAATTGTCCGCAGGCAGGGTTGAAGAGGCATTGCGGCGGAATGAAGAAGACGTTTCCGGCGCGGACTTCGATTGGAAGCGCGCGACCGTCAAGCCCGCGCTCCAGAGTTTGAAGCTCAAGCGTCACGCGGTCGTAATAGATTCCGTAGCCGCCGTGAATACTCGTCCGCCCGTCGGTCGTCGAATAGTTGAAGCCGACGCGCGGGCCGAAGTTGTTCGTGTCGCGCCCACGCGTTCCACGCAGGAACGGAGTAACGAGCGGATTGATCTCGTCAACACGGCTGACGTTCTTCACATCCGTATCCAACTCGTAACGCAGGCCCAGATTCAGAGTCAGATGCGGCGAGACGCGCCAGTCGTCCTGAGCGAAGAAGGCGAAATAGTTGTTGTTCGCGTTTGGAAGAATCAGAGGACGAGTCGGCACAGCGCTCCTGAGCGTGACCGCGAAGAGCAGGTCCTGATCGTCAACGCGCCCGTCGCCGTTGCGGTCGAAGTCCGGGAAGTCTTCTATGAACTCGATGCGGCCTTGCTGAAAAACCCGTAGGTCCAGGTCAGAGCCGACACGCTGAACCTCGCCGCCGAAGTTGAATGTGTGATGGCCTCTGACCATCGTCAAGGTGTCGCCGAACTGGAGCCGAAACTGCTTCGTGCCCTGCGGCACGCGGAAAGACGCGCCGTCCTGGATACTCGGGAAAGTAAACTGTGGGCCAGGCGCGACGGGTTCAATGTCGTTGTGAAACGAGTTGACGCTGAAGTTGAAATTATTCACCTCGCGCGGCGAGAGCACGCGCGTGTAGTTTGCCAGCAGCGATTGCGCGCGGTTCGTGCTCGACTGTCTCTGCGAGGCAGAGCCGATGGCGCGGTCGAGCGTGCTCGCCGCCACATCGTCCTCGCGTTGCAGCGAATAGCGCAGGTTCAGATGATCGACATCGCTGGGATTCCAATCAAGGCGATCAGTGACGAGGAGATCGTTGAGCGGAGCGGAGGCAAAGCTTCTGGTGATTGTGCGCGTTGCCAGATTCCGTGTGCCGACCAATGTTGCGCCATCCTGATTACGATATTCGACTGAACTGAAGAAGAAAGCCCTGTCCTTCTTGATTGGGCCACCGAGAGTGAATGAATACTGCTCACGATCAAAGGGCGGCTCTTGTCCAAGAGTACGGTCGAAAGTTGCGGGCAAGCCCTGTAGTTTCCGGTCACGGAAATAGAACGCGCCCGAGCCGTGAAATTCGTTCGTGCCCGATTTGGTGACGATGTTGATGACGGAAGAGCCGGAGCGGCCTAGTTCGGCGGAGAAGCGGTTAGTCGCAATCTGAAACTCCTGCACGGCGTCCTGCGAAATGTTTTGTATTAAGCCGCCAACAACGTCGTCATTATTATCTGCGCCGTCAACTGTCACGTTGCCGCCGCGCCCGAGTTGACCGGCTGACGAGATGACGACTGTGTTAGTTTTCGTCGGGTCGAAATTCGGCGCGGGCGCGTTACCGGGGATGAGCAGAGCGAGTTCAAGAAAGTTGCGACCGTTGAGCGGAAGGTTATCAATGGTGCGCTGATTAATGACGCCGTCAACTTTGGAAGAAGTCTGGTCAATGGGAGAACCTGAATCAATGACATAGAGAGGGTCAACGATAGCTGTGGCTACTGCAAGAGAAACATTCAAGGTTGTGCTTTGCCCAACTTGAAGTGTGATGTTTGATGGAGGCACTTGAAATCCTGTCGCCCGCACACTCAATCGGTAATTGCCAGCAGCAAGATTGGTTAAGACATAGAACCCTTCATCATTAGCTGTTGTTTCGCGTTTGAGGCCAGTTGATTCTTGTGAGAGTGTCACAACAGCGTTTTTGACAACCGCACCATTAGGGTCAGTAATTGTCCCGCTCAGCGTGGCGGTTGCGGCTTGTTGGGCGAAAAGGCTAGGAGCCAACGCGCACACGAGTGCAATGATGGAGACGAATTTTAAAAGCGACTTCAATTTCCGAAACCCCCTTCGAAAATAAAGAATGCCTGGCTAAAACTTTTACGCCACGCCAACCCTTAAAAGGCTGAGCCGCGCGTCGCTTGCTGCTACTTTAACTTGTTAACCCGTGCCCCCGATAAAGTGGTGTGCCCGGTCCCGGGGCTGAGAAAACTTCTCTCTGGTGAATCAAAGGGTGTTCGGTTTAGGTCTGCAACAAAGTAAAGGAGGGAATTACAAGACCTTTGAATCACCGCACCCGGGACCGGTAGTTTGATGACTTACAGGGCGCAAAGTAACATGGATTAAATGTCCGTGTCATGAGGCAGAAGTTGGCTCATCATCTCCAACTTTAGTTGGAGATGATGAGCGCAACCGACAATCATCTCAGGTGAACGATCCCGCGCTGCAAGGCCGTCGTCGCGGCCTGCGTCCGGTCGGTGACGCCGAGCTTGCTCAGGATATTGTTGATGTGGCTCTTGACGGTCGCCTCGCTGATTTTCAAGGCGGCGGCGATCTCTTTGTTGCTGTGGCCGTGCACAATCTCTTCCAGAACTTCCAGCTCGCGCGCGGTCAAATCCGAGCCGCTCATGCGCTCGGCCAGGCGTTCGGCGACGACGGTCGGAAGCTGTCTGGCCCCTGCGTGAACTTTACGGATGGCGCTCTCCAACTCTTCAAAGAACATGTCTTTCAGAAGATAGCCTTGCGCGCCCGCTTGCAATGAGCGATAGATGTCTTCATCACCATCAAAGGTTGTCAGGACGATGATGCGCGCACTTGGAAACTCTCGCCGGATACGTGTGATCGCTTCGACGCCGCTCACCACAGGCATGCGCAAATCCATCAAGGTGACGTCAGGCCTGTGCCTGCGAAAGAGCTCGACGGCCTCCTGCCCGTTGGTTCCTTCGGCGACGACCCGCATGTCCGCGACAGTATTAATCAACGCGACGAAGCCCTGCCGCACCACGGCCTGATCGTCAATCACCATGATACGTATCGCGTCGCTCATTCTATTCAGAATACCTGACAAAACTTGAAGAAGCCACAGAGGCACCGCAGACACGGAGGAACAGAGAAGAATAATTTGAGACAAGAGATTTGAGATTTCAAATCTGCTCTCTTAAATCTTATGTCTATAAATCTTTTCTCTGTGTCTGCGGTGCCTCTGTGGCTTCTTCCGTCACCCGCCGACAGGAACGTCAACCGTAACTTCTGTTCCTTCTTCCTCACGGCTGCGGATGCGGAGTGTGCCGCCGATCTGCTCTGCGCGCTCGCGCATGCCGACGAGACCGAAGTGGCCATTACTGGTGTGCTTCTCCGCGTCGAAGCCGCGCCCGTCATCGCGCACGCTCAACTGCACATGCTTGTTGTCAAATTTTAGATTGACCAGGATATGAGCGGCGCGCGCGTGCTTCACAGCATTGTTGATGGCCTCCTGTCCGATGCGCAGGAGATTGCTTTCGATCAATGGCGGCAGCGGGCGAAACGTGCCGCTGACCTGGACTTGAGCTTGAACAGAGGTCTCCGCCGTCAGCCTGCGCGCCGTCTCGGTCAGAGCCGCGGGCAGGTCGTTGTTTTCCAAAGCCTGCGAGCGCAAGTCCCAGACGTAACGGCGCGCTTCCGCAATGCTGTTGCGCACGAGGATGCGCGCGCGGTCCAGATGCGCTTTCGTACCTTCCGCTTCCTGCGGCATCGTGCGCGAAACGAGTTCGAGCTGGACCGAGATGCCTAGAATGTCCTGGGCCAGGTTGTCGTGAATCTCGCGCGCGATGCGATTGCGCTCATCCAGAACAGCCGCGAACTGCCGCTTCACCTGTCGCACGCGAAAGCGATAGAGCTGCCAGATGACGAGCGCAAGCAGGAGAGCCGAAAGCGCGTAGAACCAGTAGGTCTGATAGAAGTGCGGCTTCAAATAAAAATCGAACGACGTGCCCGTCTCGTTCCAGACGCCGTCGTTGTTCGCGGCCATGACCCGGAAACGGTACCCGCCCGGCGGCAAATTAGTGTAAAAGGCCGCGCGGCGCGTCCCGCCGTCAATCCAATCCTTGTCAAAGCCTTCGAGCTTGTACTTGAACCTGACCTTTTCGGGCGCGACAAAACTCAAGCCCGTGTAATAAAAGTCGAAGCGCGTCTTGCCGGGCGACAACTCTATCTTCTGGTAGGGCGTGACCAGCTCATCATCGACGCGCACCTGTTCGATGACCACACCCGGAGGCTCTGTGTTCGTCTTCAACTTCGCAGGGTCCACAACAGCCACACCCTTGATGGTCGAAAACCAGAGCCGCCCGTCCGCGCTCTTCCAACCGGAAGGATGGCCGCCGCCGCTGCACTCGCGTGTCGTCATGCCGTCGGCAGTTCCATAGACGATTGGGCTGATGGAATTAATTTTCTTGTCTGCGAAGTCGTTGAGTTGTTGCTTGGGGATGCGAGAGATGCCTTTGTTCGAGCTGAGCCAGAGGTTTTCTTGCCCGTCCTCCATGATGCTGTAAACCACATCGTCGAGAAGCCCGTCGCGCGTGGTGTAAGCCTGGAGCTTGCCATCTCGCAAACGATTCAGCCCGCCACCGTTCGTTCCGATCCAGAGGCTGCCCTGATGGTCTTCATGGAGCGAGATGACGACATCGCTCGACAATCCGTCTCTGGTCGAAAGGGTCGTAAACTTTTCATCTTTGAATCTGCTCAGGCCGCGCAAGGTTCCGACCCACAAGGTTCCTCCCGAGTCTTCATAAATCGTCCCGACGAAATCATCCGGCAGCCCGTCTGCGGTCGTGTAGATTGTGAAGGCTCCATCTTTCAGGCGCGTCAATCCGCCGCGCGTGCCGACCCACAGGTTGCCGCGCGTGTCCGCGTAGATTGACCTGATGAAATCATTGGCCAGCCCGTCGGCGGATGTGTAAACGGTAAATTTTCCGTCCTTAAAACGATTCAATCCGTCGGGCGTTCCGACCCAGAGGTTTCCATCTATGTCCGCGAAGAGCGCGAGCACGATGTTGCTGGACAGCCCGTCTGCGGTCGTGTAGGTGCGAGTGATGTGGCCGTCTTTGAATAGATTCAACCCGCCGCCGTACGTTCCAATCCAGGTGTCGCCCGCACGGTCTTCGTAGATGGATTTGACCAGGTCGTTTGAGAGGCCGTCGTTCGCGGTGTAGCTCGTAAATTTTCTGTCCTTCAGAAAATGCAAGCCGTTGGATTCCGTGCCGACCCAGAGGCCTCCTTCTCTGTCCTCAAAGAGAGAGAGGATGACGCTGCGCGAGAGTTCGTCCTGAGATTTGAACGCAGAGAAGCGGCCATTATCGAAGCGGCCTAAGCCCCCAGCCGTGCCGACCCAGAGACTTCCTTCCGTGTCCACGCGCAGGGAGGTGATTCTCTCGTTCGGCAATCCATCCCTGACCGTGTAGGTAAAAATTTTTCCATCGCTCAGGCTCGAGAGACCGTGAAAGGTCCCGACCCAGACGCGTCCCTCGCTGTCCTGGGCAATCGCCGCGACGCTGTTGCTCGCAAGTCCATCGGGCGCCGTATAGCTCGTAAACTTTCCGTCCTTCAAGCGGCTCAACCCATCGGACGTGCCGATCCAGAGAGCGCCGTCCGCGTCTTCAAAGAGAGCCTTCACGTCATTGCTGACGAGTCCGTCTTTGGTCGTCCAGGTGTCGAAAGAGTTCTCTTTGAACCGGGCGAGTCCGGCTGTTGTCCCGATCCAAACGTGGCCCTCGCGGTCTTGATAAATTGTTTGCACGTCGTCGCTCGGCAAGCCTTCGCGCGTCGTGAAAGAGAGAAACTGTCCGTTTGAGTAGCGGAGCAAGGCGGTGGTCGTCGAGATCCACAGGCCGCCTTGCTTGTCTGCACAGAGAGCGCGGATCTCGCTCTCCGTAAGTTGCGGAGTGTTCTGTTTGTCGAAGATAGTGAAGTTTAGTCCGTCGAAGCGGGCCAGGCCCTCTTCGGTCGCGACCCAGATGTATCCGTCCAGAGTCTGGGCTATGCCGTGAACTGTATTTTGCGGGAGACCGTTTTCGGTCATCCAGGTCTCGCGGCTGAACTCCGTTAGCTCTCTTTGCCTGTCGAGCGCAATCGCCGGGCCTTTCCAGAAACAGACCGTGAGGAGAAGGGCTGCGACGAGGCAGGCGATAGTTTTAGGGATCAGATTTCTGTGGAGCATTAATCTCTCGGATTCACTGAACGAGCGTCTGGCCCTGCTTGATTCGTGGCCGTTGGCTGTAGCATTCTATGTAACCTGTGTGCGGATATTCAACGTTACATTCTGAAACTCAAAATATCTCGAAGCGGGAGACGCGCGTCGTGCGAGCCATAATCTTCGTGAAGACCTTCTCATTTTTACTGTTCAGCTTTTTGATGACGACCGGAGTAATGGCCACGGCGCAGCGTGCGCGTTGGCGCGCGGCCAACGCGGCGGAGTTGAAGCAAGTCATTCCGGCGCGCGCGCCAGTGATTAAAGAGAATATCGAGACGGAGTTTCGCACGGCCTCAGGCGTGACGGACGGCCACGGCCAATTCATCGCGGGCGTCGTCATGATTACCGCAGGCTATTCGGCGGAAGGTAAGTACTCACATTTTTTCATCACTAAGCCCGCGCTCAAAATCGGCGACATGGTTTTGGAGCCGGGCGAATATGTCTTCGGCTACCGGCGCGTGGACAATGACTCGATCAGAATCACTTTCTATAGAGCAGCGACGGGCGAGATGGTCGGAGCCGTGGACGCGCACGTCAACCGCAAGAACGCTTCAGTGCGCTCGCTTCTCATCAACCCGCCCGCGGGCGGCAAAGGGGCGATCCAGATCGGACGTTATCTCTTTGATTACAGAATCAATGGATGAATCACGCGCCATAAAACCATTGGCGTGATAATAACTGTAGGGGCAGGGCCTGTCCTCGGCCCACTTCCTTTAAGAGAACGCGGGCTGAGGACAAGCCCTGCCCCTACAATTTTCATTCGGCGCTCTTTGTACCGCATTAACTGCTCTCCCGACAAATAAAGCTTGAAAAAGTATGCGCGAATGAAAGAGAATGCGCGCGCACGGACAAGCTCCTTCAGTCACAGAATCATTCAGTAAGGTCAGATGTCCTTTGAGACTCTTCATGCGTGAGCATTGACGAGTGATCTGCGAGCGGAGCTTTTGCCTGCGACTACAACAAACTTCTGCGGCGGTCGGCAAGAAGATGAGTTCGTTGCCCTGAGCGCGGCGGACTGAATTGACCGGCGCAATCTAAATCACAAGCTGTGTGGAGAATGGAGAGGACCGGAAAATGCCTGGAGCTGAAAATAGAAAATCCGCTTCTTTAAAAGTTGAGCATGAGGATAACTCGCGCCGCCCCTGGCTACTCGCGTTGATCAGCCTCTTCGCGTTCGCTTATTCGGTGGTCGCGCAACAGCCGACAGTGCTCAACGATCCTGTGGACGTGAGCCAGGACTTTCAGAAGTTCGAGCAGGTCTATTTCATCGGGAGCAAGGTCACAGACTTCAACCCGGCGACGGGGCAGGGCACGCTCCAATGGGACAGGTACCTGCGCTCGACCACGCTCTCCTTCAACAAGATTGATGTCACTCTGGCCAGAGGCAGGGCGACGGAATTCCCCGGAACAGAGTATGATCAGGACCCGCAACTCCCTTTCTCCATCACCTTCGTCACACCGCGCACCATTCGGCTGCGCTTCAACACGCGCAGCGCCCCTTTGCGCGACGCGCCTTCGTTGATGCTCGTCGGAAATCCACCTGTGGATAAATCCTGGAAGGTCGAACAGACGGACAAAGGCGTTACCTACACGAGCGCTTACGGCCAGGTGCGACTCATCAAAGACCCCTGGCACATAGAGTTCTACGACAACAAAGGCCATCTCTTAACGCGCACGCAGAACATCGGTGACCCGCATACGTATTTCACTCCGATTCCTTTCTCCTTCATCCGCCGCGGAGTTGATCTGGCGCATCGCACCGCCGCCACCTTTGAGCTGGCGCACGACGAAAAGATTTTCGGCTGCGGCGAATCCTTCACGCGGCTCAATAAGCGCGGGCAGAAGATCAACGCCTGGACGCGCGACGGCATGGGCGTGCAGAACGAGTTCATGTATAAGCCCATCCCGTTCTTTCTGAGCAGCAACGGGTACGGCATGTTCGTGCACACCTCCACGCCCGTCACCTTCGACTTCGGCAAGACCTACGACCAGCACAACGTCATCTACACGGGCGACGATAGCCTGGACATCTTTGTTTTCTTAGGCGACCCGAAAGAAGTTCTCTCCGAGTACACGGCTTTAACCGGGCGCAGTCCAGTGCCGCCGCTCTGGTCCTTCGGCTTCTGGATGAGCCGCATCACGTACAAAGCAGAAGACGAGGTGCGCGACGTGGCCGCGAAACTCAGGCAGTATCGGATTCCGACAGACGTGATTCACCTGGATACCGGATGGTTCGAGACGGACTGGCGCAGCAACTACCAGTTCTCGACGACGCGCTTTCGCGACCCCGCAAAAATGATTGCGGATTTAAAGAAGCAGGGCTTCCACATCAGCCTCTGGCAATACACATACTTCACGCCGAAGAACGAGCTGTTTCAAGAGATAGTCTCGAAAGGTTACGAGGTCAGGAACGAAGGCGGGCAGCTTCCCTTTGAAGACGCGGTGCTCGATATGAGCAACCCCGACGCGGTGAAGTGGTATCAGGGGAAACTGGCGAACCTTTTGAAGATGGGCGTCGGCGCGATCAAGGTTGATTTCGGCGAAGGCGCGCCCCTCAACGGTCTGTACGCGTCGGGGCGGACGGGTCTTTACGAGCACAATCTTTATCCTCTGCGCTACAACAAAGCTGTCGCCGACATCACGCGGGAGACAACGGGAGACAACGTTATCTGGGCCAGGAGCGCCTGGGCTGGAAGCCAGCGTTATCCTCTGCACTGGGGCGGCGACGCGGAGAATACAAACTCGGCGATGGCCGCGGAGCTGCGCGGCGGATTGTCTTTCGGTCTCTCGGGCTTCACCTATTGGAGTCACGACGTCGGCGGATTTGTTGACCGCGCGCCGCGCGATCTTTACAGACGCTGGATGGCCTGGGGAGTGCTGACCTCGCACACACGCGCGCACGGAGCGCCCCCGCGCGAGCCCTGGGAATACGACGAGGCTTTGACGGAAGATTTTCGTCGCGCTCTGGGGCTGAAGTATTCGTTGATGCCGTACATCATCGCGCAGGCCAAAGACTCTTCGGCGCACGGCTACCCAATGTTGCGCACGCTCTTTTTCGAGTACCCTGATGACCAGACCTCCTGGACGATTGATGACGAGTACATGTTCGGCTCAAATCTGCTCGTCGCGCCTTTGATGGAATCGAGCGACACACGCAAAGTCTATTTGCCGCCAGGCGCGTGGATTGATTATCAAACTGGAAAAGTCTATCGCGGCTCTGAGTGGCACGAGATCAAGGCCGGACAGATTCCGGTCGTGCTCTTAGTCAAAGACCACTCCGTCATCCCGCACATCGCTGTCGCGCAGAGCACGTCCGAGATGAACTGGAACGATGTTGAGCTGCGCGTCTTTGCGACGGACAGCGCGCCGGTCTCAGGTCTCTTTGCTCTGCCTAACGAGAACCTCCAGACGCTCAACCTGGATGCGCGGCAGAACGATTTTGTTCTAAGAAGTGACCCGCTTCGCGGCAAGGTTAAGTGGCGGATTGTTCGCGCGCAGACGCAGCAGTAACCTCAAGCAGGTTTGTAGGGGCAGGGACAAGTCCGCTGCCCGCTTTCTCATTAATACGAATGCCGGCAGCGGACTTGTCCCTGCCCCTACAGTTGTTGTTCAGACTGCTCGCAACCACCAAACACAATCTAGGAAGAAGCCGAAACGAAACATGAAAAAGCAAACTCTCCCGAAGCGACTTTCGCTCCTGCTGCTGGTCAGCATCTTCTCAACTGCGCTGATGCCCGGCGTGTTGGCTGCTGACTCGCCCGCGCGCTTTTTTCCGGCGAAGGACCTGATGCGGATCGGCGTCTATTACTACCCGGAACATTGGCCGCGCGATGAGTGGGAGAGAGATTTCGCCAACATGGAGAAGCTCGGGTTCGAGTTCGTCCACATGGCCGAGTTCGCCTGGGAGAATATGGAGCCGGAGGAAGGCAAGTTTGATTTCGAGTGGTTGGACAAAGCGGTCGAGTTGGCCGCGCGTCACCATCTGAAAGTTATCCTCTGCACGCCGACGCCAACGCCGCCCGCCTGGATGTATCAGAAATATCCTGAGGCTTATCTGGTGGGCGCGGATGGTCGCCGCCGCGAGCATGGCTCTCGCGGAAACAACTCGCTCGCAGATAAAGACTACCTGCGTTTGACCGAGCGCGTCATCACCGAGATGGCCAAGCGTTACGGGCATAACCCTGCGGTCTGGGGCTGGCAACTCGATAACGAGCCAAACTCGCCGCCCGATTACAGCCCTTCCGCTCAACAAGCGTTTCGTGAATGGCTTCGGGCGCGTTACAAGACGATTGACGTGTTGAATCAAGAGTGGGGCGCGGCCTTCTGGAGTTTGAAGTACAACAGTTTCGATCAGGTCAGCGCTCCGAACCCGACGATGCTCTACGGCGTCAGCCCGCACGCCATGCTCGACTTCAACCGCTTCACTGCGGACCAGACCGCCAGGTTTCTGAACTGGCAGGCAGCTACCTTGCGTCGCTACACAGCGCCCACACAGTGGATTACGACCAATTACATCTGGGCCATCGGAAGCTCGGACCCGCGCCGCTCCGATGCGCTCGATTTCATCTCATACACGATGTATCCGGTCGGCGGAGGCAAAGGCTTGGGCGAAGAAGGCTTTCGTTTAGGAGGGCAGGACGGGATCGCCTTTGCCAACGCCTTCTACAAAAACATCAAAGGCGTAACGGGCGTGATGGAGTTGCAGCCGGGTCAGGTCAACTGGGCGCGCATCAATCCGCAGCCCATGCCGGGCGTGATTCGCATGTGGCTGTGGCATGCCTTCGCCGGGGGACTCTCCTTCGCCTGCAACTATCGTTACCGCCAGCCGCTCTATGGCAGCGAGCTTTATCACTACGGCATCGTCCGCACGGATGGCGTCACGCCAAGTCCCGGCGGGTTGCAGTATTCGCAGGTTGCACGAGAGATGCGCGAGTTGCGAGAGAAGTACAATCCGAACGCGAAGCCGCCTGCTGATTATTTAGCGCGCAGGACGGCCATTCTCTGGAATCACGAGAACCTTTGGAACATAGACTATCAAAAACAGACTGCGCTCTGGGACACCTGGGGTCACATGTTCCGCTACCTCGAGATTGCAAAATCTTTTGGTGCGCCGCTCGACGTCATTCCTGAAACGGAAGACTTCACGAAATACAAGGTCTTGATTGCTCCTGCATATCAGTTGATTGACGAAGAGTTGGTAGGGAAGTGGACGCGTTATGTCGAGCAGGGCGGGCATCTCATCCTGACCTCGCGCACCGGACAAAAAAAACGGAACGGCCAGCTCTGGGAGGCGCGCTGGGCCGAACCCATCTACCCGCTCATCGGCGCGGAGGTCTCTTTCTTCGATCTGCTCCTGGACGACGGCAACGGCGAAGTCAGCATGGGCAAGAACAAGTATAAGTGGAACGTCTGGGCAGATGTCTTGAAGCCCGCCGCAGGAACGGAGAGCATGGCCGAGTATGCAAACCAGTTCTACGCAGGGCAGAGCGCGGTCACTTATCACCGTTTGGGAAAGGGAAGCGTCACATACATCGGCGTGCAGACGAAGGATGGTAAGTTGGAAAAGGAGGTGCTGCGCGAGGTCTATCGGCGTTCAGGGCTGACGACGGAAGATTATCCGCAGGGTGTCTATGTTGATTGGCGCGACGGCTTCTGGGTGGCAGTCAACTATTCTTCAAGTCCGGCGAATATCAATGTGCCGAAGGGCGCTGAAATCTTGTTCGGCAGCCAGCCGTTGAAACCCGCCGATGTGCTGGTCTGGAGATAAGACAAGGCCATGACATCTCTTCAGTCGCTTTAATTAACATAAATTCGAGAAAGAGAGTGTCCGGTCTTCAAGCCTCGACAGGGGCGACATATCAGTAGCGCAGGGCGTGAGCCCTGGGTCACGAACGTAAACAAATGTTCAAGCCCCGTGAGGGGCGACATAAATCTTCTTTGAATGATATGTCGCCCCTCCGGGGCTTAATTCTTTTCTGAATGGCATGACCCGGCGCTCACGCGCCTGGCTACTGATATGTTGCCCCTGTCGGGGCTGAAGTCTATGCGTCTTCGTTGTCGGTTTCATCTACGTCGGCTCAACCAACTTCCAATAGAGGTTGTACCGCTCGTGCGCGACGCGATTAAAAGGAATGAGGGTCACGTCATGCGGGTCGCCGATTCCAGTGGTCTGAAATGTCAAAGCCGACTCTGTTGATGGCTTGATCCGCTTCACAATCTCCTGCGGTTCGCCTCTGAAGACGGGCACGTCCACTTTCTCATTCAGCAGATCGCCGATGGTGCGCTCGTTGACGATGAGGTCCGCGCCGGGTACCAATCCTTTTTTTCCGAGTTCGCCCGCCAGCACGATTGGCCCATACAAGATGGCGACCATGTCCGCGTGTCCCGGCAGGGCTTCGGTCCGCAGCGTCATCGGCAGGTGAACCTCTACGGTGTCGCGGTCGCGCCACACACGATTGATAGCGATGTACGTTCCCGGCTGGCTGGACGTTGAGAGGCGGCGTCCGTTGACTGTGATGGTCGCGGCCTGGCACCACGAAGGATGTCGAACTTTCAGAGTCAGCTTGACGGGCTTGCGAGACATAAATCGCAGCCGTGTTCTCTCTTCATCAGGGAAGCGTGTCGTCTGTCTGATCGTCAATCCCTTCTCTCTCCACGCCAGAGTAGATGGAATGAACAGGTTGACGTAGAGAGTGTCGGCTTCGTGAAAGTAGATCGAGTCGCCGTACTTGGCATGATTCTCCATCCCGGAGCCCGTGCAGCACCAGAACGAGTCGGTCGGCGTGCAGTAGAGTTTCAGGTAACCGGGCCGGACGGGCTGAAAGTAGGTCATCATCCCCGAATCCGGGTCTTGCGAAGCGAGGATGCTGTTGTAGAGAGCGCGCTCGTAATAGTCCGCGTGGGTCGCCGCAGGGTCTTGCTCGAAGAGACTTCTCGTCAGCTTCAGCATGTTGTAGGTGCAGCAGGTCTCCATCGTTTTGGCTGAACCGAGGTGCTTGAGAAAGTCTGCGGGCGGAAAAAAATGTTCATAGTCTCCGTTGCCGCCGGTCGCGAATGTGCGGCGGCTGACAACCGTCTGCCAGAAAAAGCGGGAGGCTGCGCTGTAATCCGCTTGCCCTGTCAATTGATACAGTCTGTTGAAGCCGATGACCTTCGGGATTTGTGTGTTGGAGTGCAGCCCGTCGAGCGTGTCGCGCGCCTCGGCGAGCGGGTTCAAGAGTGCGCGGTGACAGAAACGCTCGGCGAGAGTCAGGTATCTCTTTTCGCCTGTCAGGGCGTAGACATCGGCGAGCACCTCATTCATCCCTCCGTGCTCCGTCTCAAGCATATGCTGGAACTGCTCGTCAGAGAGATTCTGTGTGTGAGCGAGAGCCCAATCAGACAACTTTACGAGGACATCGAGCGCAGTCCGATTGTCAGTGTAAAGATAAGCATCGCGCAAGCCAGCAAATATCTTGTGCATGGTGTACCACGGCACGCCTACGAAACGGGTCGCATGCAAAATTTCACGCAACGGCGCATCGCCGTCCGGGAAGGCGCAGACCAATCCGCTTTGGTCTCCGGCGTCCTGACAGTCGCGCAGCTCCGCGACGATGTAGTCTGTCAGCTTCTTGAATCTCTGGTCGCCGGTTGACGCGAACATCAGCGAAGAGGCCGAGAGGTAGTGGCCCAGCGTGTGCCCGTGACAGCGGATGGCAATCCAGGGCTCTACCGATTCCCAACCGCCATAGACTGCGGCCTTCGGCTTCAGTCCGGCGTTGACTCGAAAGTTATGCAGGAGACGATCCGGCTCAAGTTGCAGCAGGTACCTCGCATCGCGTTCCTGCGCCCTGAGGAACGGTCCATTGAGCAGACGAACGTCAGCGAGATTAAATGGAATCGCGCGCTTAGGGACTGCTTGTTTGATCTCTTCTACAGGAATTGGCGACTGATTGAGAGCGGGCGGTTGGCTGGGTGAGGCGAATGCTTGAGGGAAGGCTGCGCCGACTGTGGCGGC
>JADMIO011000768.1_pt1 | contig 35574 bp, 20 predicted proteins | sample 8958161 | NCBI WGS metagenome assembly JADMIO01 (sample SAMN16585339, study PRJNA669376) | soil metagenome | isolation source: Crop rotation soil | place: USA: Cullars Rotation, Alabama | collected 2011
CGACAACTTGTCCACGTGGAATTCTAAGCTTAGGATCCCAATGTGCTGGAAAGTTGGCGCAGGCTGCCTTAATCCTGATAAACATGAAATTGTATCGAATGGCTTATCATCGTTTTTCAAAAATGCGTTTATCAGCGTAGACCATGATTTGATAGGATCGGCTTATGCCACCTGTGGCGACAAAAAAGGCTTAGCTTGTATTTTGGGCACAGGTTCGAACATTGCCTACTACGATGGCGAAACCCTTTACAACGGTAACCACGGTTTAGGTTACATTCTAGGGGACGAAGGTTCTGGAACTTATTTCGGAAAGAAAATGTTGATTTCTTATTTGCACAAAACAATGCCCGCAGAATTAAGAGATGCTTTTGCAGAAGAGTTTAAAATTACCAAAGACATCGCAGTAGAAAACATCTATCAGAAACCTTTCCCTAACTCCTATCTAGCATCGTTCAGTAGGTTTATGATTCACAATAGGCAAAATTCTTTTATACAGAAAACCTTAAAAGATGGTTTCCAAGAATTTATAGATACCAACGTAAAAGACTACAAAAATTATAAAACTTTAGAATGTAATTTTGTTGGATCTATTAGTTACTATTACCAAGACGAACTGCGTGCTGTGTTTGCAGAAAATAACTTAAAAATTGGCAAAACACTACAAAAACCTATTGAAGGAATTTTCGAGTATATCTTAAAAAGAGAAGGAATTTTAGAGAAAGCAGGATAGTTATTAAGCGACGTCTACTTTTTTATCTTGCTTGCGCTTATCATAAGCTTTTTTTAAGCCATAAGCAACACCCGCCGCAATCAGTAAACTTGCACCACCGTCAATTGGCACTGCGGGATTATCTACACAATTGCCGCCCTCATCTGGCATAGAACCATCTTCACAGGGAGGCAGCTGTCTTGCCGAGGCTAACGAAGTATAGGCAAATATGAAGAAAATGCAAGCAAAAGTTCTGTAAAAGATTTTTTCAGTAATGTACCAAGTCATAAAAATATCGAATCTCGTGCAAAAAAATACTTTACAGTATTTGCAACAAAATTACGACTTTTTTACTCAAAAAAAGAATAACACTAAATAACTAAACAACTTATAGCTCTACAAAACAGCAGGTTAAAAACTCTTAAAACCCTATTTTATTTGAATTAATAAGCAGCTTTATAATTAATTTGGATATCCAGTTTAACCACTCCTTTTTGGGTTACATCCACAGCATTGATTAAACCATTTCCATCAAAATTATTTGCAAATAATTTCCCACCTTCTTCCACTGTAAACACAGAATAGTTCCCAACTGGTAGTTCACATTCAAAAAATCCCTTTGCGTTAGACTTTACTGTTTTAACCAATTTGCCTTCAACAGATGTAAATAATGGAGCTTCGCCTTTCGTTTGTTTAAAAGTAACTGCCTCATAGATTTTGATTTCTCGCTCTACGGGTTTTGATCCGGCAGATTTGGGCGCATCGGGAGAAGGCATCATGTTTCCTTCTACCCAAGTGATTGTACCAAAAACACCTTGTTTAATTTTAGGCGCTCCTTCTTTTTGCATCGAGCAGCTCATAAAAGGAATTAACAAGCATAAAAATGCTATCTTTTTAATTGAAGTCATGAATTATCCGTAAAATTGTCCGTAAATTAATCATTATTTAGATTTAATAAATGCGTAGCTTAAAATACCTATCCACGCTCTCTACCATTTCAACGTTCTCAACGCTCTCAATATTAGTTGTATTATGTTTAACTAGCAATGGTAAGCTTTATGCTCAAGCTAATAAACAAAATCAAACCAATGCAGTTTTTTTAAAAGAAAATGCCGTCGTGCTTCAAAATGTAGAGAGCACCAAACGTGTTCGTGCTTTCTCCCTGGCAGCAGAAAAAGGATGGGAAACATTTGGCGTTACCAAAGAAGGCAAAGTATTTACCTTGCATGGAGTAGATGATTTTGGAATGCCGCTATACAAAATTACCGACAACAATTCCATCTCGGCTGCTACCATCAATACAAATAGGCTTTACACGGGTGGGTCACTAGGACTTAACCTAAGTGGGAGTACTATGCCAAACGATAAAATAGCCATCTGGGATGGTGGTGCTGTATTAACCTCACATACCGAATTTGCCCCAAACCGCGTAGAAATAAAAGATGGCGTAGTTGCTACCTCAACGCATGCAACCCATGTTGCAGGAACGATTATGGCCGAAGGAAAAAACCCAAATGCAAAAGGAATGGCATTCGGGCTTCCAAAATTATTGTCTTTCGACTTTAACAACGATAATTCTGAGATGTCCAACAACGCCGCGTCTCTTTTAATCTCCAACCACTCTTATGGAGTGATTGCCGGATGGTACGAAAACACCAGTGCAATCCCAAGTAGATGGGAGTTTAGGGGACAAGAAGGCGCAAACGAAGATTATAAATTTGGATACTACGATAGCGATGCCAAAGAATGGGATAGAATTTGCTATAATGCACCCTATTATTTGCCTGTAAAATCTGCAGGTAATTACCGCAGCAGTAATGGGCCAGAAGTGGGCGCCACTTACTACCGTTTTAATGCTGCCGGAAGCTTGGTTAATGCCGGCGCTAGGCCTGCCGGAATTTCTAGCAACGATGGTTATGATATTTTGGGCACTTACTCTGTGGCAAAGAACGTGATGACCGTAGCAGCAGTAAATCCATTGCCTTACGGTACCGTTACGCCAAGTGATGTAACCATTTCTTCATTTAGTGCCTGGGGACCAACAGACGATGGCAGGATTAAACCAGACATTTCTGCAGATGGAGTTAACGTAACTTCTACTAGTAACGCTACAGGTGGCGCAAGCTACACCACCTACTCTGGAACTTCAATGTCTGCTCCAAGTGTAACAGGCTCTTTGGTACTATTACAAGAACTTTACAATCAAAAAAACAGCGCCTTTATGAGGGCTGCAACATTAAAAGCATTAACCATTGGAACTGCCAGTGAAGCTGGCGCCAACCCAGGTCCAGATTATATATTTGGTTGGGGCTTAATGAATACCGAAAACGCTGCCAAGGCTATCCTAAATAAAGGAACCAAAAGCATGATGAACGAACAGGTACTGAACCAAGGTGCAACTGCTACTTTTAATGTAGTTGCGTCTGGAGATGGACCAATTGTAGCTACCATTAGCTGGACCGATCCTGAAATAGATATTATTCCGGTGGCCAATGCACTTAACAACACAACGTTAAGGTTGGTTAACGATTTAGACATGAGAGCCAGCGATGGAAGTACCACATTTTTGCCATGGATATTAAATCCCGCAAGTCCATTGGCGGCTGCCACCAAAGGCGATAACTTTAGAGACAATGTAGAACAAATTTACATTGCTGACGCTGTTCCAGGAAAAACTTACACCTTTACCATTTCTCATAAGGGAACTTTGCAACGCGGCTCCCAAGCTTATTCAGTAGTAGTAACGGGTATTGGAGGAAATCCTTATTGTGCGTCGGCTCCAAGCACTAGCAACGATTCAAAAATTACAAGCTTGAGCTTGGCCAATATCAATTATACCGCTAATCCAGGCTGTACAAGTTATACCAATTTCACCAACCAAACTATCGAACTAGAAAAAGCGAGAACCTATCCTTTAGTCGTATCTTTAGGTACTTGTGGTGCTAATTTCAACAAAGCCGCTAAAGTTTTTATTGATTGGAATAGCGATGGTGATTTTAACGACGCAAACGAATTGGTAGCCACTAGCAACATCATCAATGCTAATGGACAATTAACAGCTAACATTTCAGTGCCAGCAACGGTAAACATCAACAACTTCTCACTATTAAGAGTAGTGCTTACTGAAACCAATGACGCAAACTCGGTACAAGCTTGTGGAAATTATACAAAAGGTGAAACCCTAGATTACAGGGTTAAATTTCTTAATTCGGGTGCGGATGTGGGCATTACCAGCATCAAAGATCCATTGAGCAATTGTGCAACACCTCAGCAAACCGTTAGCGTTGTGATCCGCAATTTTGGCACTCAAAGTGTGTCGAACATTCCAGTTACGGTGACGGTTAAAGACGGCAGTACTACCGTAGCTACACTTAACGGAATCTTTAACAGCGAAATTAAGCCATCGCAAGAACGTGAGTTTACGCTCCCAGGTTTTTATGCTACAGCACAAGGTAAAACTTATAGCATTACCGCTAAAACCACCCTAAACATTGACTTGATTTCTTCTAACGATGAAACCAGTAAAACCGAACAAGTAAGCCTACCTCCTACCTTAACCAGTCAATCGGCTTACTATTGCGACAACAACAAACAATACCAACTAGCCGCCAATGGCGATGGTATTACCTATTGGTACAAAGATGCCACAAGCACCACACCTTTCGCTTTTGGTAATAGTATTAGCACCGCTACAACGCCAACAAACAATAGCTTTTACGCTGGCTTAAACGAATACACAGCAACCTTTGGCCCAGTAAATAAATACGAAACAAGGTTAGGTAGCGGAACTTATTTGCAAACCAGTGGAGGCGTAAGTGTCCGTACTTTCGCTCCGGCCATTTTAGAAAGTGCCCGACTGTACATTGGACATTCTGGTACCATCAGGTTTTATGTAAAAAATAATATAGGTGTAGAGGTCTCTAGTAGCACGGTTAAGGTTACCGCAACCAGAAGCACGCCAATAGCAGGAACCGCTAGCGATGACCTGACTGACCAAGGTCAAGTTTACACGCTGAACCTTAAATTTCCTATGGCGGGTAATTATACCATTCACACGGATTACGAAGATGACGCCACCATTTTTAGAAATAACAGCGTGCCGCGTTCTATTTACCCATTAAGCTCACACTTAGATGTTTTTAACATCATCAGTAATGATGCGGCGCAACCTGGTTCATTTTATTATTACTTTTATGATATCAAAATCAAAGCTTTTGGATGTTTAGCTGCCGCTAGAGTTGAAGTCCCTATTTCAACATTAACCATCACTAAAAATGTAGATGACCTGGTATCAAGTATCGCTACTGGCAACCAATGGTACCTAAATGGCGAGAAAATTGAAGGTGCTACTTCACAAAGCTACAAACCTACAAAAGCTGGAACTTATCAAGTTTGGGCAGCAATTGATGCCAACTGTACTTCTATTTCTGAAGAATTCGTTTATCTGCCAGGTGGCAAAGGCGATAACGAAATTAAGCTAAGCGTATTCCCTATACCAACTTCCAAAGATTTAACAGTAGCTTTTGAGTTGAGCGAAATCCAGCCAGTTGTAATCAGCATTGTAAATGTGGTGGGACAAAAAGTTTTTGAACAGAATAAAGGAAATAAATCAGGAATAGTAATTAACAACTTGGATATTTCGAAACTTGCAAGAGGCACGTACATATTAAACATTAGAGTAAAGGACAAGGTTTATTCTAAGAAGATTGCGAAGATGTAGGCGAGAAGTTCGACGATGGTTAATGGCTAATAGTGTTAATTAGCGATTCCACCTGTGGTTGGTGTTGTCACCAGAGGTGTTCAGAAGATGAGTCAGAAATAATACGCTGTCAATAACGTAAAAGATTGCTTTTCGGAACAATCGGAACAGGCTGTCATTCTTCCTCGCAATGATGAAAATAAGAGCGTCATTGCGAACTGAAGCGTTAGCCTAAGATGCTGGGTGAAGCAATCTGTCTAATTATTAGATCTTCCGAACACCTGTGGTGTTATAACCATACCACATAAAGTTCGCTGATTGGTGATAAACAACACTAGTGAAACATTGATCTCTACCCCGAGCGCACAAACCGTTAATCTTTGATCTTCTCTCCCTCTCAGGGAGAGATGGCGAAGCCAGAGAGGGTAAAATAGCTTGCATTCAAGAAAATACTAATCCCTAGTTCCTAAAAACTAAAAACCAATAACAATTCCCCACAAATTCAGTAACTTTAATCCATTCAATTACTAGCCATTTCTGGCAGTAAACATTACCAGAAAAAACATTTTATCCTAACACTTATAGCGATGTTATAGCGACCTTATAGCGATGTTATAGCGACTTTGATTCGTACCAACTTCGGTACTACCCTACTGTTGCTTCGGGCCTGATAGAATTTAACTTGCCACCAGGTAAGTACATGATATCCAAAAATGGCAGTTTTACCGAACATGGTACGAAGATGTGATTGGTTAGCTTCCTTTCTAAACTATGTTATCCCAAGCCTGTTGAAGGATTAATCAACTAATTCATTGGTGCCAACTGTGTCTAATTTCTAAACATCTACTTAACGGATTTTTTGATTATAGAAAATGGTTAATCTTTGTGTCCTCTGTGTCTATGTGGTTAAATTTCTTATACTTCGACATATATAGGAATAAAACCGACTAGAGACTGATATGGATTAAAATCCATGGATAACGAATCGGGATTGCAAATCCCGACTAGCAAGAGTTAATCCAACTGTGGTACTAACACCAACCAGAGGCAAAATGCAATTGCGCTGAAGCTGATCCCTGACCACTATTTCCTACTTCTTAATCAACTTAGAAGTACCAACTTTACTACCATTGGCACTATCCACCAAAGCAGCAAAATAAATTCCTGAAGGCATGGTAGAAAGTTCGCCAACAAAGCCATTCGCTATTTCTTCTTTACTTAATACTTTGTGGTAAACCTCTTTTCCCGAAACATCAGAAACTCTAAAAACATATTGTTTTGAGCTTAAGCTTCCGTTAAATTTCATTGTAAAGGTAGATTGAATCAAAGTAGGGTAAATCAGGATGCCATTAGCTGCATTCAGCTCAAATTTCAGATCTACTATTTTAGCTAAAGGAGTTTGCTTTCCGTTAAGATCTACCTCTACTAAACGATAATAGTTGTTGCCGCTTAATGGGGTTTTATCTAAGAAATTGTACGAACCAGCATGAGTAGCATTTACAGTACCAATAGTTGCAAAATTGTGGTCATCTCCAGCTCTTTGAATATCAAAACCACTGTTATTCACTTCCGAACTAGTTTTCCATTTCAATAATGCGCCATCAATTGTTTTTTCAGCAGTGAAATCCGTTAGTACTACTGGCAAGGTTTTAACTGGCTCTACCTGAAGTTCAAATCTGTCGCCCATAGTAGTACCTACGGTTTTATCAATAGCCAGCGAATAAACAGTGCCTTCATTAGCCAAATCCGTAATTGTATTCAAATATTTATCTTTCAATTTAACTTCATATCCAACTGGAACACCTGTTAAAATGAAATGCATTTTATAATCGCCATTGTTGGTCACATTCACATCCAAGTTTACTGTTTGTATTTCCGAGATGTGAGGCATGTAGTTGATCCCCATTTTGGTTTTCTCAGCAGATAAACTTGATAAAAACACTGCTTCGCCATCAGATCTTGCCACATCATATCCTTCAAAGCTGGCCGATTCGTCGCGTTTTAATACTACAAGTGTTTCATCCTCATTCTCAAAACCATCTCTGGTAAGTTTAATTCTGATTTTTGCTGGTACTTCTTTAACAGTTGTGGATTGCATAGCGATTTTTGATGATGCTTCCGCAACAGCTTTGCCTTGCATAGTCATTTTTCCAACAACATCTTGTTCTGTTACCGACATTATACCATTTTGCGACGGCGTAGCCTGTGCAACATTGCCCACTTTTGATGATTCCGTAAACGTAACTGTTGGAGCGTTTCCATCCGTAGTTTGAACAAAAAACCCTTGACCAGCAGAAATATATTGCGAGCCACCATTCAATCCGTCCATGCCATTAAAGGTGGCATATTGTCTCGTGCTTGGATTCCAAGTTCTAATTATGTTGCCTACGTTGCTGGTTTTAGTCACGGCGTTCCAGTCTATAGTTGCCGCATACGGGTTCCCCAACAAACTGATGCCCGTGCTTCCATGTGTTAAAGGCACCGTAATATTTTGTTGATTTAATTCGCCTTTATAAGTCATCACAATTGATTCAGCATCAACAAATGGCGCTGTTACTTTACCAGCAGGATTACTTCTATCACCACGATAAAGCAAATATGCTCCCCTACCTACATTAACTGAAGTATTTACACTTGGTATAATGATGAAACCGTTATTGTAAGTCCAAGCTGAAGTGGCACTATTTCCCAACTGGTCAAATCCTTCAGATTTACCAGTGACTAACATATCATCGATAAACTGGTTAAAGCTGTAAGTTCTGTTAGCCGAATTTCCGTTATCATAAACTGGCGATGAAAACATACGATAGGTACGCCACATACTTTTGCTACCACCTTGTATAAAGCGCTCAACAGTAACGTTACCTTTTATAGCAGAACTCGAAGGGATATTAGCTACTGATGCAGAACCACTAGCCGATGACTTTAAGGTAAGCAGTCCAGAGGTTTGCAGGGTTGTACTAGCTCCCATGGTTAAATATTTACCTACTGCTACAGCGAATTTGCCTGAACCAGTAAGTGTTTTTATACCTGCGTTGTAGAAACCGATGTTACCGAATACAACACCAGCACCGCCATTTGAACCATCGTCTCTAATGCTTTGCGCTTTTGTACCTGAAAAATTAATATTTACGCTGCCCGTTGCTAAATCTATTTCACCACCCGATGTTGACCAACTTCCATTGATGACAAAATTGCCCGTTCCAGAAATTTTAGACTTTCGGGAGTTGGTAAAAGCCCCGTTGATAGTTAATGAAGTAGATCCATTGATATTAAGCGTAGGAATTAACGAACTTTGTGTACCGCCTATAATTAAATTGCCGATAGTAGTAGAAGTAGATATCATAGGCTGATGAGCAAAGCTTTGTGCTACACCTATTCTTGCTACATCATTTGTACCTGGTACAGCATTTTGCGACCAGTTACTAGCGGTATGCCATGAGCTTTGGTTGCCAGCGGTACCACCAACCCAGTCAAACACTTTACCAGAAGGGGTTGGGGTTGTGCCAGTATTGCCAACAAAAACACCGTCATTCATAAAATTTATGCTCGAATTATCGTTACCTATAAAAGTTGGCTTTTTCACATTAAAGCTTCCTTTTTCTGAAGCATCGCCTTTAACATCTACTTTAAAGAACAAATAACCAGCTTCTGTAACTGAACCATCTTTGGCTCCCACCGTAGCAAAAACTTGCGTTTCAAAATTATCCGCATATAATGCTCTGTAGTCTACAACTACGTTGAATGCGCCTCCTTGCTGATTCTTGTTAATTAACACGTCATCAGCATTTCCAAAATAATCGTCTTCTGATCTAAATAATCTTGCATTTTCAACAATATCGGCAAAGCTAAACCAACCCGTTTGCTCTATCTCAAGCCTTATTTTATAAACTTCAGCAAAAAGCCCTCTAGTTTTAAATCTCAGGCCGTATATAGCCGCATCTTTTTGTCCATTGTAGAGAGGATTTGAAATACCGTTGCTAGCTTCATTTGCACCGCTTATTTCAATCTTTCTAGAATACATCTTTATTTCATCAAACTTAAATCGCCCTGCGGTGGTTGATGCCAACTGTAAACCAGAATAATTATACTTATTGTAAGTGTTATTATCGCCACTATTTAACAGTTGCGCCCTCAGTGTGGTTGCAGATTGTTTTGTGGGAGTATATGGATCAACAAAAAGCCTGAAAGTATAACCATTAACATTTATTCTTTGCACACGAATAGCGTAAGTGGTGTTATTTCCACCTATCGCCGAAAGATCGTAAGATAGTACCAATCTGTCCTCAGTGTTAATTCGCATATAGATATTCATCGAAGAACCTACTTGAGTTAAGTAATATCCTTGCATGTTAGACACATCGGTATTATTTGAATACAACCAATATTTCCAAGAGTTTTCGTTATTATCTATCATAGTAGGATCAGCAGTATTACCTCCAGTATTCCTGTAAACCATTGTCCATTCCCAACCATACTTTTCATTATCAGTGTTTAAGCTAGCAGCTGAATTAATGAAAGAGAAACGATAAGTTCCTACTTTACCATTGCCATTACTTGATAAGGAATAAGCTCCAGATAGCGGAGAAGAATCAGAAGCTTGCAATGAAGCATCAGTACTAGTTTGAGTAATCCCAGTCCCCAAAATATTACCCTCAAAATCATTGTAATAATAATTAGCAGCAGTAATTTGTGCGCTAGTATCTAATGCACAAAATATGTTTGCAAATAATAGAGAAAGCGTAGCAAGTAGGTAGTAAAATTTTCGCATTGTACACTATAGCATTCAAAATGCAAGCCATTAGCTTACAACGCTACTAGATAAGCGATACAACCTATAATTGTAAACATTTAAGGAATAATACACTTATATCGCAGTGATGTAATTACACAAAGCGAGCATATTTTTCCCCGAAAATACACAGAATATATTTTCAAAGCATAGTGACGAAAATCAGAAACCTCGTTAATTAGGCTGCTTTCAGTGTTTTATGATTTTCAACAATGTAACAATGTCCCTAGATAAATGTTTTGAAACTTTTACAAAATAAAATCCAGGAGTCAATCGTAAAAGCTCTAATTCATGCCCACCGTTCAAGTCCAACTTCGATACCTGCTGATTCACAAACAGTTGCCCAGTTACACCATACAATTGAACCCTGTATTTCTCCTCAGTTAAACCATCTACTTTTATCGTAAGCTTATCTTTAACCGGATTAGGGAACGCCACCGCAGCATTGCTTTGTCCAATCACAAAATTAACCACTATCGGCTCGCCTGGCACTTCAGTTCCATCAACATCAATCTGAACCAACTTATAATAGTTGTTACCAGTTAAAGGCACTGCATCTAAAAAAGAATAAGAGGTCGTTACTTTTACAGGAAATTCACCCAATGGAACGTATTTTCCATCGTCGCCAGCCCTATACAACTTAAACAACCTAGTGGTCGAACCACTTTCAGTTGCCCAGTTTAACAATACTCCTTCACTTTGTTTTTTAAAAGTAAAGCTTACCGGACCAACCGATAATACCGTAGGCGGCTCTACCAAAATGCTAAACCTGCCAGCACCCAAAGTTTGTGCGTTGGAAATATCGATACTAAAATTGTAAACGCCTGCGCTAGTAATCGGTGTTGTTCGTTGCAAATAATTATCCTTTAATTTTAACACACCTGTTTGATGATATTCATCTAAATTAAACTGCATCATATAATTCCCCGAAGCGGCAGCAGAAACATTTAAACCAATCTCCATCGCAGTGGAACTAAATGGTAAAAAGTTAATTGCCAATTTCTGTCCATCCGCTAAACTAGAAATATTTACCACCTCTCCGTCCATATGCGAAGCGTCTTCCTGCGTATAACTGATACTGCTGCTCTGATCGAAAACAATTACAGTTTCATCTTCCCCATAGGAATTGATTGGCTTTATCCCAATTCGAAAGATACTTCTAGGCACCTGCATTACGCTCTCGGCATTAGCACGCATCGACATGGATAATATGGCTGGCTGCTGAGTAATTGCTTTTATGCTCTCTTTAAACCTGAGCGTTCCGGTAGCATTAGCTTGCACAAAAAATGCTTGTCCAGAAGAAATGTACCGACTTCCATCCAAGGTGCCAATACCGTTAACATAAGCAGCATAGCCTCTCTTCGCAGGGTTCCATGTCCACGTAGCATTGCTCGCCGTTCCCTTATCCGCACCCCAATTTGGTGAATCCCAATCAATAGTTGCGGCATAGGGATTGCCCAAAAGGTTTAGTCCATCAGCTGCACTGTAGCCCAAACTTGCAGTTACATTTTGCTGATTTAAGACCCCTTCAAAATCCATGACTACTGTTTCTGCAATGGGATAAGGAGGATAAGTTTTCAGTGGAATATTAGTCCGATCACCTCTGAAAAGAAAATACATGCCTCTCCCAGCATTTACGGCGGTGGTGATATCAGGAACACGTATAAATCCCAGATTATAGGTCCATGAGCTTGCATAATTGTTATGCGTAGGATCAAAACCGTTAGTTAAACCGCCATTGCCAGAAACGATGATATCATCAATCAATTGAGAAAATTTCGCACTCCTACTACCCTCTGTATCGGTAATGGTAAATGTAGGCACATTGTCGTAAACTGGAGAAGACAACATTCTGTAAGTCCGATGGGGATTAACAGTTCCACCTTGCACATAACGCTCCACCGTCACATTTCCACGTACGGAAGCAGACGCAGGTATAGGCGCTACTTGTGCAGTTGAAGCTTGGTCAGAAGCCAACGTCAAAAAGCCTCCTGTATTAAATATTCCAGCTGTAGCAGTTAATACCCCAGTCAATCTAAGCGTGCCATTTAAATTCACTCCTGCGGCATTGTTCAACTCCAAATCCTTAATCACATTAGTAGAAAAAACGTTCAATGGAATTGACTGTGCCGCAGTACCGTTAAATGTTACCTTTCCTGCTGTTGCAGCTATAGCTCCCGAATTAGTAACCGCACCAGCGATTTGCAAATTACCATTACCTGAAATACTTAGCGTGCGACCAACGGCAACATCGAGATTGTTTGCACTGCCTAGTCCGGTGAGTGATGGATTATTGGCAACCCCAGTGGCAGGGATGGAAACATTAACCAAACTGGTTGGCACTACACCACTACACCAATTTCCTCCGTTAAGCCAATCAGAACTGACGTTGCCCGTCCACTGCCCGTTACCAGTACTAGTCACCGTTGTGGTAAGCGTGGCACTACAGCCATTTCTGCTGATAACTACCGTATATACTCCTTTTGCATTATCTGTATAAGTTAATGTTGGATTTTGTAACGAAGACATGAAGCCGTTCGGTCCTGTCCAGGCGTATAAAGCACCATCGATAGCATTTGCACTTAACGTAAAAGCGGTTCCTGCACAAACAGGCCCATTGTTTCCTGCCCCAGTAGGATTAGGGCTTGTGCCTACAATAAACGTGGAACAACCCGTAAGCTGGTTTCCAGCAGCAAAACCCAAACTTAAATTTTCACGCAAAGTATAAACTCGATAATAGTAAGTGGTGGCATTGGTTAAGCCAGTATCATCATAAAAGATAGCATTGGCAGCAGTTGTGGCTAAGTAAGTAAAATTAGTCCCATCGGTAGACCTGTAAATCACAAAGCCTATTTCCCCTGTAGAATTATCCGTCCAATTTACCCGCATCCCGGTAGAACCCACACGGGTAAAGTTTAAGGTGCTTGGCGCAGGCAATTCCGTAGGATCGAAAGTATAGGTTTGTCCAGTGGCAGGTCTAGTAGATAAATTATTAGTTTCAGCATCAGATCTTGCGATAGGATTTGCACCAGTGCCATTTAAGGATAAATACACGCCAGAAGCACCTGTAATACCAACGGATGCAGAGCCATTATTAACGGATCCACCATCTCTTGAATATATAAATTGAATATTGCCATTTTCGTATAATTTCGCTTGAAAGCTCATTACGGTTGCGGGCAGAATAGTAACTGCACTATTTTTATCCCATCTCATTAAATTCCATTGAACCGTTAGAATCCTGTTTCCTGCAGAACCAGCAAGTGAATAGCCAATATCCCCTGGCGCAATTCCGGTTGCTAAAATTCCTGGAAAAACTGCTAAATCGTCCCACAGCGGTGCAACTATTGGCCTAGTACCTCCTGTACTTAAATTATTTGTGGGCGCACTATCAGTAGCATTACCAAAAGAAATCCAACCATTGGCACTCACTCTAACATCCGTATATCGTTGCCCCATGTACCAAAAATCAAAACCAATCGGAATACCAGAAGACACATTATCATCAACACCTCCTCCAAAAATTTGCGTACCAGAACTCACACTGGTATAAGTTCCAGACGTTGGGCTGAAAACATAATTAGTGATATTTTGCCCATATAACTGAACAAAGAACAAGGACAGGAAAAGGATTAAAAATCCACGCAGATAAGGAAATAAAACGGCCATAACAATTTATTTAAAAGTGTAAGGCACTTACATTTAGCAAACTACGACGGAGAGAGGGTTAAAAAAATTACAAAAAGAGATACTGAGCGAAAGAAATCCACTAAATGTAAATGCAACAATAAGGAGCTACAGCTGAACTAAAATAGAGGTGAGAGACGCGTTAACAATACAAAAGAGCGTAAAGCGGCAATAATCTATTTAAATTCAAATGCAACTAAGAGTAGGTACTTAAAAATAAGGAAAGTACCTTTAAAGAAAAAATTAAAATTTAAAAGAGGTATTAATACTTTGAAAATGAATTTTATACCTATACAACTCCTCCCATATAGGGGTCGGTTACGCTTTCTTTGCCTATTTCAACGTGACCAGCGTAGTGCTTTTTATAAAGCTCGAATCCGTTAACCCTAATTAAAAAGTTATACCAATGGTGGTGTTTTTTAAGATTTAGCGTAATGATTTTTTTAGCACCAGCAGCTAGCTTAATGATTTTATGATTCACGTTATAAACATCATCCGCTACAATGATTTCCAACAATCGATTTTCCTTGTTTTCTAACAGGAGCTGCAAGTTTCCCGAGTTCTTTTTCGAAATTCCTTGCTGTTCAAACCTACAGTTCACCAACAAATTGGGATCTGCTTTACTGCCCGAAAACCGACGATAAAACCCATTAGGACCATGTACCGACAGATCGTATTTACCTTGCGCAAAAGCATTGATTTCCCAGTTATCCTCCAAACTATGGTTTGCTTTCACAGCGACATACCAATTTCTGCCTTGCTCACCGCTGTAAATATTTAATGCCGAAACATTAAAAGGCGCACCAACACTTCGTTCATCAGTGGCAAAATTGAGCACTACACTGGTTTTTGCGGCATTTAAATGAGCATCTACCATTAAATGATAAGGCAGCGCACAGGCGGGTTTTGTGCCTCTTTCTTGTTCTGCCATCAAAGCAGATGAACTAGGATCAAAAGCATGATAACGATTGATCTTGGCAATATCAGCATCTTTCAACGGATGCGGTTTTTCTTGCTTTGGATTATTTTTAACCTGCTGAATATGATTGATTACTTTATCACGCAATAGCGGATTCGGGCTATGCAATTTCTCTCCATGGTAAGGTCTAAACACCGATGTCATATCGCCACAAACCGCCCTACGCCACGTACTAATTTGCTCACTTTTGAGTTGCTTGCCTGTTTTGCGGTGCAAAAATTTCTCCAAGAACATTAATGTACTGGTGTGGTCAAAAATCTGTGAATTCACATACCCACCCTTACTCCATGGCGAAGCTACAATCATGGGCACACGGTAACCCAAACCTATCGGACTTCCTTCGTCCGATTCATAATCTGAAGCAGTATCAATGCCTTCCGACACCTTGCCATGAGCTGCTGTATTTGGTTTTGGCGCTACAAATGGCGGGATATGGTCGTAATAACCATCGTTTTCATCGTAATTTACAATAAAAATAGTTTTCTTCCATATCTCTGGGTTCTGGGTCAGAATATTCAAAGCTTCAGAGACATACCAAGTTCCATACAAAGGTGAACTGGTGTGATCAGAAAAACGTTGCGGCGCCACTAACCAAGAAACCGTTGGCAACTTACCTTCATTTACATCTTTTCTAAACTGATAGAAAATATCGCCTTTTGGCAAGTTTACCAAATCAACAGTTCCATCGCTTTTATTAGGGAATGGATGAGGTTCTAGATCCAGATAATTGGCGGCGTTGATATTGGTAGTAAAAGCCTTGTCAATTAAATTTTTCTCTCTTTGGCTTAAGGCATTGTATTTTTTCAAAACCTGCTCTGCAGATAAATTCGGGCTCACGGTTTGATCGCCATTTTTTCGGAAGTAAGCAGATAATTTTACCTGATGCCTTTTCACATATTCCAGTGCATTATCACCATAATTACCTAGCCAATCATCAGTTTCTGAAGGCAATTTGGCTGTCCAGATTTCATTTTGGTAAACCCTCCAATCTATCCCATTATCTTCCAGTAACTCTGGAAATGTTGGCCAATCCACAAACTTGTTGTTATGTGATTCCGCTTGGGAATTACTAATCACCGGACGCAAGGATTTATCATTTGGATTGGGACGAATATTGCCCGTCCAATAAAACAATCGGTTAGGTGTGGTACCAGTTAGCGACGAACAGAAATGATGGTCGCAAACGGTGAATGCATCTGCCAATGCATAGTAAAATGGCAGATCGGCTCGTTTATAGTAAGCCAATGACATTACTGATTTTACCGGAACCCATTTATCGTACTTCCCGTTGTTGCGGGCAGCAATTTGATCGGGCCATGAGTGTGCTAAACCTCCTTGCCAAGTCACTTTGGTTTGATTAAGATCGATATGAAAAGGCGTGTAGGCATTTCCTTTGGCATCTCGCTGCAACCAAACCTTATCTCGGTTAGGCAAAATATGCGGGTGCGGATCGTTGAAACCACGAACTCCTTTCAAAGTTCCAAACATGTGATCAAACGAACGATTTTCCTGCATCAAGAAAACCACATGTTCGGCATCATAAAAGGTAGTTCCAGGATTTGGATTTATAGCCAATGCTCTCTGAATTGCCTCAGGCAAAACGTTGGGCAGTGCAGCAGCTCCCGATAAAAGGCTTGCTTGCTTAAGGAAATTTCTTCTGGTAGTCAATCTCTGAAGTCAAAAGTGTAGTAAAACGTATTGAATGTTATTTAAAAATGTGGGGGGGGGGGGGAGCCTAAATAGACATCATTAAATTCTATGTATCTATATGGTTATATATTTTTGATTTAAAAACAACAAACCTCCCAACTCCGCTCCCATGTTTCGCCGGCAGCTAGTTTTTCCATCCCTTCTTTTTCCTCCAAGTTTTGGTTGTGATTTACACCATCAGCAATACCGCACCAAGGTTCCAAACAAACAAAATTTGCATCTATAGCAGCCCAGATACCAAAGTATGGAAAGCCTTCAAAATGAAAGTTTAAACCGTTATAATTTTTAGTGTTCAACAAACGAATGTGATTACTTTTCAAGTTTTTGAACACCAATGCATCTCCATAAAAAAGTTCATGTTTTAAAGACAAGATTTTATCCTTCAGATCGATAGTCGTAGTTTGATCGGAAATCAAATTATTCTCAATGTGATGAAAAGTCAATTCATCATCATTATTAAATTGCAGATAGTAATCGGTATAAGTTCCCTCGTTGTGAAGCGGCGCTGCAAATGCAGGATGTCCGCCAATAGAAAACAACATAGCTTTATCACTTGGATTCACCACTTGATAGGTACACCGCAAACTCGCACCACTTAATCGGTACTTGATTGTAAGCTCAAACTCAAAGGGATAGTTTTCTAATGTTTCTGCAGTGTGCACAAGCTTAAACGCAATTTCTGTAGCACTAATAAATTCGTGTTCAAACTCCATATCTCGAGCAAAGCCATGACGCGACAAGGTATAATCGTTACCTTGGAATTTATAAGTATCGTCTTTAAGTTCACCAACAATTGGAAATAGAACAGGACTAAATTTACCCCAAAATTGCGTATCGCCACTCCACATGTAATTAATGGAGCTGTCCATACCGACCATACGTTTTAGCTCTGCTCCTTTGGTGTTAAACTCGATGGCAAAATGCTCATTCCTTATAGAAACTATCATGAAATAAAAATAAAACTTTTATGAATAGCTTTCGGAAATTTTAACAAACAGTAACATTAACCACGGATGCACAGATCTTATAAAAGAGAATTTCTATTTAAATTTCACGCATTTATGCCTAAATCTAACTCTCGTAAACTTCAGGATTAATTACCTGAGGCATTTTTTCGGCTTTCATTGCAGCAACAATATTCTCTGCAGCCATCATTGCCATTTTCTCTCTAGTTTCCGTAGTTGCAGAGCCGATGTGAGGTAATACACAAACATTTTTCAAGCTTAACAAAGGATTGCATTTACCCATCGGCTCAGGATTGGTCACATCCAAACCTGCACCCCAAATCGTTCCATTTTGTAAAGCATTCAATAAGTCTTCTTCGTTATGTATGGCTCCCCGAGCAGTGTTGATAAATATCGCATTTGACTTCATTTTACTGAAGGCATCTTTATCAAAAAGCCCTTTGGTTTCTGCTGTTAAGTTCACATGCACACTTAGCACATCACTTTGCTGCAAAAGCTCATCAAATGATAGATATCTAGCATCAAGCGTCTTTTCTGCCTGTTCATTTTTACTTCTATTGTGATAGATGATATCCATTCCATAGGCTGCCTTTGCTTTCTTTGCCATTTCCAATCCAATCCTTCCCAAACCTAAAACCCCCAAAGTTTTACCATACAATTCTTGTCCCAAATTCTGCATCGGGTCAAAGAAATTCCATTCGCCACGCTCAATACTTTTGTGCATTTGAAAAGCATTTCTAGCTACAGATAGCATCAGTAAAAAGGCAGTATCAGCCGTAGCTTCGCTCAGTACATCAGGTGTATTGCTAATTGGCATACGGTGTTTTGCAGCTGCATCCAAATCAACTTTATCATAGCCAACACTCATTAATGCAATTCCTTTTAACTGTGGACAGGCGCTTAAAAAATGTTCATCAATTTTATTGGGACCAACACTAAGTAAGCCTGAATGGCCTTCACACATTTTAATCAACTCCCCTTGAGAGATGTTCTTAAGTTCGGTATAAAGCGCTACTTCGTAACCTGCATTTTCTATCAATGCCACGGCACTATCACTTATCCGACGGGTAATTAAAACTTTCTCCATAATTTTTGAAATGCTTATAAAAGTAACGCTTTTTAATGGGCATTGTTTATAAGAAATAGCCATTTTCTACATCCAATCAAAGTTTTTACTTATCAATTTAAACTTTAAGTCGAATTTCAACTCTATGAAATATGAAAACGAACCACACTTTAAAAACACAACTTTGGATAGTACTCCTGCTCATTTCATTTGGGTCTGTTGTAGCACAAGAACAACCTAAAACTTTAGAATGGACGGTTGACGGTCAAACTAGAAAGGCACTGGCATATATACCTGCCTCAGCAAAAACAAAATTTACACCTATCATTTTTGCATTTCATGGCCACGGCGGCACCATGCTAAACATGTACCGAACAAGATCTTTTGAGAAACTCTGGCCAGAAGCGATTTTCATTTGCCCACAAGGATTAAACACCGTGGGCATACTCACTGATCCCGAAGGGAAAAAAAGTGGCTGGGTAATGAGCAATCAAACCAACACCAACAGAGATTTAAAATTTTTTGATGCGATGTTGCAAACGCTCCGCAGCGATTATAAAATAGACAACAGCCGCATTTATGCTACTGGACATTCTAACGGTGGTGGCTTTACTTACTTGCTTTGGGCTACCAGAGCAGATGAATTTACGGCATTTGCACCAACCGCTACTGCAGGAGGAAAACTTATCCCTCTATTAAATACCCCAAAGCCAGCCTTTCATTTGATGGGAGAAGCTGATCCTTTAGTAAAACCTAATTGGCAGAAACTTACTTACCAAAAAATTATGCGTATCAACGGTTGCACGCAAGAAGCCGAGAAATTGGACAGCAACCTAACCACTTACAAAGGAAAAAACGGAAACGACTTTCAATTATTCGTCCATTCGGGCGGCCATGAATATCCTAAAAATGCCAATCAATCCATTATCGATTTTTTTAAAAAATATGTAAAAAACTAGGCAGAAACCTGCTTTAAAAAACTAATTTCTTACTTTAGGGTTTAGTTATTATGGCAAAAAACATTCTACTTGCAGGTGCCACAGGTCTAGTTGGCCAACAGCTCATTTCTAAATTACTTGCCGACGGACATCAAGTTTCCATCTTGGCAAGAAAAGCATTTCAAAGAGAAGGCGTTAAGGTTTTTCTTTGGGATGTTTACCAACAAACCATAGATAACCAAGCTTTAAATGGCATTGATACGATTATCAATTTAACAGGAGAAGGCATCGCTGACAAACCTTGGACTACAGCACGTAAGCAGCAAATAATTGATAGCAGGGTTAAATCTGCAGAATTGATTTTCAGGGCAATAAAAGAAACTAACTCGAATATAAAGAGTTACATCGCCGCGTCGGCAGTGGGCATATATGGGGATAGAGAAGATGAAGTGTTAGACGAGGAAAGTTTGCAGGGAACTGGATTTATGGCCGATTGTTGTATTGCTTGGGAGAAAGCGTCGGACCAAGGGATAGCTTTGGGTATTAGAGTAGTAAAGGTTAGAATTGGAATTGTACTGAGCGAAAAAGGAGGTGCCTTAGCGTCAATGGACAAACCTGTGAACTATTTTGTTGGTGCTGGATTAGGATCTGGTAAGCAATGGATGCCATGGATACACATTGACGATTTAGTAAATATCTTTGTACATTCAGTAGCAGACGAAAAAATGTTTGATGCTTACAATGCCGCAGCTCCTTCGCCTGTAACCAACCAAACCTTCACCAAAACTCTAGGTAAGATACTGCACCGTCCAATTTGGCCGTTTAATGTTCCAAAATTTGTTTTAAAAGCTATTTTGGGGGAGATGAGCATTTTGCCATTAATTAGCACCAATACTTCTGCACAAAAAATCTTGAATACAGGTTTTCAATTCAGATATTTGAACCTTGAAGATGCACTAAAAGCTATTTATGAGCACAAAAAATGATAGACAGACGATCAGTATCTGTTGGCTAAGAAGAGATTTAAGATTGGACGATAATGCCGCACTATACCATGCCTTAAAAGAGGGAAATCCAGTTTTACTACTTTTTATTTTTGATAAAAGCATCCTAGATAAATTAGAAAATAAAACCGACGCTCGGGTAGATTTCATCCATCAACAGCTTTCAAAAATCAATGAGCAACTTGTGGGCAAAGGTTCTTCACTCTTGATAAAATACGATACTACTGAAAAGGCTTGGGAAAATATAATTAAAGATTTCGATGTGGAATCGGTTTACACCAACCACGATTACGAACCCTACGCAAAAAAACGTGACGAGCAGATTTCAAATTTCTTGAAAAAGAATGGAATTGAATTTTATAGTTACAAAGATCAAGTGATCTTCGAAAAAGATGAAGTAAAAAAAGCAGACGGTACACCTTACACTGTTTTTACCCCTTATTATAAACAGTGGCAACTGAAGTTGAATGATTTTTACTTAAAGTCCTATCCCGTTAATAAGTATTTCAAAAATTTATATTCAACGAAGCCTTTTGAATTTCCTTCTTTAAAAGCTATTGGTTTTGCTAAAAGCGATACTAAATTCCCAGCAAACAATTTTGCAGAAAAACTAGATGGTTATGAAAAAGAGAGGGACTATCCCGCAAAAAATGCAACCACTCACATTGGACTTCATTTGCGCTTTGGAACGGTAAGCATTCGAAAAGTCGCTAGAGAGGCTATATCCCAAAAAGCAGCTAAATGGCTATCGGAACTAGCTTGGCGAGAGTTTTACATGATGATTTTATGGCATTTCCCACATACCGTAAACAAATCTTTTAAACCTGATTACGACCGCATCCAGTGGAAAAACAACGAAAAGGAATTTGAAATGTGGTGCAAAGGCGAAACGGGCTATCCTTTAGTTGATGCCGGCATGAGAGAACTGAATAATACCGGTTTTATGCACAATCGTGTGCGTATGGTGGTGGCCAGTTTTTTATGCAAGCATTTATTAATAGATTGGCGTTGGGGCGAAGGTTACTTTGCAGAGAAGTTACTGGATTACGAACAGGCAAGTAATGTTGGTGGCTGGCAATGGGCCTGTGGTAGCGGTAATGATGCAGCTCCGTATTTTAGGGTGTTTAACCCAGAATTGCAATTGAAAAAGTTCGACCCAAAAATGGAATATGTTTTTAAATGGGCTCCTGAATACAAAAAGGCCTTATTGCCAGTGCCAATCGTGGAGCATGACTTTGCTAGAAAAAGAGCGCTAGAAACTTATAAAAAAGCTTTAAAATAAATAAAGTCCCGATTAAATCGGGACTTTATTTATTATTAGTCGTTCGTTACTGTAGTAACCTCAATATCGAAATCTAATGGTCTAGCTCCGTAAGCTAAATGAGAAGGAACGATAATCCTTATCTTTCCACCTGCCTTAATTTTTCCTGGCAAAATTACCTGCCAGCCTTTAATTAACTGATCTAATCTGAAAGTAACTCCTGTACCAGCATCGAAAACAGTTCCATCCAAATATCTACCTGTATAATTTACCACCAAGCTAGAACGCTCAGTAATTGCATCTCCAGTTCCTGGAGTAATTACATTATACCTAACAGTGTATGGTTCTCCGAGAAACGTTAGATTGTTTTTAACCTTGAAAGCATCAATTTCAAACTCATCTACTTGATGTCTTTTCTGTAAATCATACAAACCTAATTCTACAACGATAGTTTCATTGGAACCTATTCCAAAATTCGAAATTCCATTTTTACCAAAAGCCATTCTTGAAGGCAAAAGGAGCGTAGCTTTACCACCTCTTTTCAATTTAGAAAGAACTTCCCTAACCGGCTTAAACACATAACCTGCGTTACCAATTGCAAACTGATCAGTATATCCTAGAAATGTACCTGGAATCATCAAGTCACTAGTTTGATTATAAACAGTCCCTGAAACAGATTTGAATGCATAGGAATAATAAACAGAATCGGAATTCGATAATTTTGGATTTGCAATATCGGCGGGAGCAATGCTATAACTGTAACCAGCCGTATCTACGAAAGATAGATTAGTATGTGCCGCCTTATATGCAGCTATGTTTTTATTGTCTAGCTCTTCAGTAGTTTCGTATTCCTTTTTACAAGAACTGAAAATTGTTACAACACTGAAAAGTGCAATGATGTATGATGTTAGTTTACGCATTAAATTTATTGTGCTTGAAGTAAATCAATAGTGAAGTCTAAAACAGAATTTTTAGCTATTGGACCTTGAGCTCTGTTTCCATAAGCTAAGCCAGAAGGGATAATTAACCTGATGCGACCACCCACTTTTATCAGAGGTACTCCGATCGTCCAGCCTTCTATAACGCCAGTTAATGGAAAAGTAATCATCTGAGCAGACTTATCAAACTGCGTTCCATCTAATAATCTGCCTGTATAGTTTACTCCAACTGTGGAAGCAGCCGTTACGCTAGCCCCCTCTCCTGCTGTAATAATTTGATAATATAGACCAGAGCTATGTTTGATAGCAGGTATATTATTTTTAGCAATAAAATCTACAATTAAGGCATCGTCCTTTGCAGCTTGCTTTTCTGCATTATAATCATCTTTACTACATGAACTTACTACAGAAACAACCGCAATAAGCATCAGTAAAAACTTTGTTTTCAACTTCATCCAGCAAAAATAAACTTTTAAACCCGATGCTACAATATTTAACCAAATTTAACATTAGAAGGGTGAAGGCCGGAAGGTGGATGGCCTAAGGTTTTAAAACCCAAAAAGGTGGAAGAATTGAGTATACACCCAAACCTTCCACCTTTAAACCCTTAACCTTCTACCTTCCTAAAAAATATACTTATTCGCTTCAATCACTTGTTGCGCTACATTCTGACGAGCTTGCTTCACATTAAATGGTTCCATCTTTGTAAAACGACGTAAGCCAACCAACATCATACGCAATTCATCGCCTTCTCCGAAAGCCCAAAGTGCTTCTTTACCTGCTTTAGCCACACCATCTACTGCTTCTACAAAGTAAATGCGCATTAAATCTAGCTGAGCTTTACAAGCGCCTTCGCCTTTCATGCTCACCAATTTCTCTGTTCTCAGCATGGCTGATTCAGCGACGTAAACATAACTTGCCATGTCAGCGATGTTCATCAAAATCTCTTGCTCTTTGCTTAGGCTCATCATCAGTTTTTGAACCGCAGCGCCAGCTACCATTAAGGTTGCTTTCTTTAGGTTTTGCAAAGTCTTTTTCTCAGCCGCAAACAAAGTATCGTCTTCCTCGCCAAAATCTGGGATAGACATTAGTTCATTTGCCACCGCTGTTGCAGGTCCCATTAAATCTAATTCGCCTTTCATGGCACGCTTTAACATCATGTCTACCGTCAACAAGCGGTTGATTTCATTCGTACCTTCGAAAATTCTGTTGATACGGGCATCACGATAAGCTCTGTCCATCGGTGCATCGGCACTATAGCCCATACCACCATAAATCTGCACCCCTTCATCTACTACGTAATCCAATGCTTCCGAACCCCAAACTTTTAAAATGGCACATTCTACTGCAAATTGCTCTACCGATTTCAGCTTTGCTTTTCCAGGCTCCATTCCTTCGGCTACTAAAGCATCATAAGTATCATCAATGTTTTGTCCGGCACGATAATTTGCTGCATCTACTGCATAAACTTTCGCTGCCATCTCGGCGATTTTATAACGGATAGCACCATATTTTGAAATAGACCTGCCAAACTGTTGACGCTCGTTCGCATAATTTACCGCAGTGCTGATGGTAGCTTTCGAAGCACCAATTGCTGCTGCAGAAAGTTTGATACGACCGATATTCAGAATGTTCACTGCAATTTTAAAACCGTTTTGACGGTCGCTCAGCATATTTTCTACTGGCACAGGGCAATCGTTAAAAAACACCTGACGAGTTGATGAACCTTTGATACCCATTTTATGTTCTTCTGGGTTCATGGTAATGCCACCAAAATCACGCTCTACAATAAAAGCAGTTAAGTTTTCATCGTCATCAATTTTGGCAAAAACAATAAAAATATCCGCAAAACCACCATTGGTAATCCACATCTTTTGGCCGTTGATGATGTAGTGCTTACCATCATCGCTCAGTTTTGCTTTTGTTTTCCCAGAATTGGCATCAGAACCTGAATTTGGTTCGGTTAAGCAGTAAGCTGCTTTCCATTCGCCAGTTCCCAACTTCGGAATGTACTTCGCTTTTTGTTCTTCGTTACCGTAATACAAAATCGGCAATGTACCAATTCCAGTATGCGCCGATAAAGCCACCGCAAACGAATGTCCAGCGCCAACTACATCTGCCACTAACATCGAAGTATTAAAGTTCTTTCCAAAACCTCCGTATTCTTCTGGCACCGAAACGCCCAAAATACCCAGTTCACCAGCTTTGGTTAAAAGCGTGGGCATTAATTCTGGGTCTGCATGACTGTCTAATTTTTCTAAGTTTGGATAAACCTCGGCAGTTAAAAAATCGCGACAAGTCTGCGCAATCATTTGCTGCTCTTCATCAAACTCTTCTGGAATAAATACATCGTGATAAGAAGTTTCCTTAATTAAGAATTCTCCGCCTTTGATTGTTTTGTTCATTGTTTTAGTATTTAGTAGTTAGATGTTAGTATTTAGATAATCGACTTTAACTTAGTCTGAAATGAATAACTCATTTTCTGCCACTCGTTAATCTTATCTGTTAACACTTCTAACTCATCTGCTGATAAATAATTTAAATTATATGAAATAATTAATTGGGTTTCGGTTTCATACGATGATGCATGTGCCATCGACAAAAATCTTAAAAAGTCTTTATCCGAATTTCGTCCTGCACCTTCTGCGATATTAGATGGAATTGAAACGGAGGCTCTGTTAATTTGGCTAATCAATCCAAATCTCTCTTTGTCGGGAAATGCAGAAGTAGCTTTATAAATATCAGTCACTAATTCCATTGCCTTTTGCCAAATTTTCAACTCTTTGTATTTATGCATTTCTAAATTTTAAAGCTTTATTTATTCAACTTGTGAATTTCTAAATACTAATACTAACATCTAAATACTCCTTAGAACATTTCAAATATCCCCGCTGCCCCTTGCCCCGTTCCCACGCACATGGTTACCATACCGTACTTGCTACCTCTTCTTTTCGCTTCATTAAATAACTGCACCGAAAGTTTCGCTCCTGTACAACCTAGCGGGTGACCAAGTGCAATTGCGCCACCATTTACGTTGATTTTACTTTGGTCTAAACCTAAGGTTCTGATGATGGCTAAAGATTGTGATGCAAATGCTTCGTTTAACTCAACTAAGCCAATTTCACTTTGTTGTAAACCAGCCATTTTTAATGCTTTCGGAATGGCCTCAATTGGACCAATTCCCATAATTCTTGGAGGAACACCTGCCACACCATAACTTACCAAACGTGCTATTGGCTCTGCTCCTAATTCCTTCATTTTCTTTTCAGAAACTACCAACACAAAAGCAGCCCCGTCTGATGTTTGCGAAGAATTACCTGCTGTAATGCAACCATTAGCGGCAAATACTGGTTTCAATTTAGCTAAACGCTCAATCGTGGTATCTGCTCTTGGGCCTTCGTCTGTATCAACCACGTAAGATTTGGTTTTCTTTTTCAACTGTGCATCTAAGTAAGTTTCGTTTACTGTAATTGGTGTTACACCAGCTTTTAAATGTCCGTTTTTAATGGCCTCAATGGCTTTCATGTGCGATTGAAATGCAAACTCATCTTGGTCTTCACGATTTACATTATACTCTTTGGCTACTGCTTCTGCCGTTAAACCCATGCCCCAGTACCAATCTGGGTTGGTTTTGGCAACATCTGCATTCGGCACTAATTTCCAACCACCAAACGGCATTCCCGACATTACCTCTACACCGCCAGCAATGATACAATCGGCCATACCAGCTTTAATTTTCGCTACCGCAGTGGCAATGGTTTCCAATCCCGATGCACAATACCTGTTCACGGTTACTCCTGGCACTTTATCGGTATCTAAGCCCATCAAGCTAATCATACGCCCAATGTTTAGGCCTTGTTCTGCTTCTGGTGTGGCGTTACCAACAATCACATCATCAATTTGTTCCTTATCTAAATTAGGTACCGATGCCACCAACTGTTTAATTACATCGGCTGCTAAATCATCAGCTCTCATGAAACGAAAAACTCCACGAGGGGCTTTTCCAACTGCTGTTCTAAGTCCTGCTATTATGTATGCTTCCATTATTAGTATTTAGTAGTTAGATATTAGTATTTAGAGAAGTTTTAAGCTTAAGCTGAAATGAGTAGCTCATTTTCTGCCATTCATTTATTTTCTCCAGCAATGTATCTAACTCATTTATTGATAAATAATTTAAATTAAAGGATATAATCAATTGGGTTTCTGTTTCGTAAGACGATGCATGTGCTATAGACAAAAACCGTAAAAAATCTTTATCCGAATTTCTACCAGCACCTTCTGCAATATTAGATGGAATTGAAACTGAGGCTCTGTTTATTTGACTAATTAAACCAAATCTCTCCTTATCTGGAAATGCAGAAGTAGCTTTATAAATATCAGTTACCAACTCCATAGCCTTTAGCCAGATTTTCAATTCTTTGTACTTATGCATTTCTAAATTTTAAAGCTTTATCTATCCAACTTGTGAATTTCTAAATACTAAATACTAACATCTAAATACTTCCTTAATTCCTCAACGGCTTACCTTTAGTAACTATCGACTGTATACGCTCCAACGTTTTCCTCTCGCCACAAAGCGACAAAAATGCTTCCCTTTCTAAGTCTAACAAATATTGCTCTGTTACTTCTGTAGGTGCAGATAAATCGCCACCACACATTACCCAACCTAGTTTTTCAGAGATTTTCTTATCATGCTCAGAAATGTAGTTACCAGAGTACATCGTATTTGCACCAGCGTAAACAATACCTAAACCTTGCTTACCTAAAACCTTGATATTTTTACGCTGAACCGGTTTCGTATAACCTGCGTCTGCTAATTCAATTGCCTTAGCTTTGGCATCGGCGATTAAGCGGCTTTTGTTCATGCTAATCGAATATTTATCTTTTTGCAAGTAACCCAATTCAAACGCTTCAACTGCGGATGTAGAAACTTTCGCCATCCCAATAGTTAAAAAGCGATTTTTCAAAGTGTTCTGTACAATCTGGTCGTCAGCAAATTCATCCGAAGCACGTAGCGCAAACTCTTTTGTTCCACCGCCACCAGGAATAACACCTACACCAAATTCTACCAAACCCATGTAAGTTTCAGCACTTAGCTGAACGTGGTCGGCATGTAAACTAAACTCGCAACCACCACCCAAGGTTAAATTATGTGGTGCAACTACTACCGGAATTGAAGAATAACGGATACGCATCGAAGTATTTTGGAATAACTTTACCGCCATATTCAATTCATCCCACTCCTGCTCTACCGCCATCATGAAAATCATCCCGACGTTAGCCCCAGCAGAGAAATTAGCGCCATCATTTCCAATTACCACACCTCTATAATCCTTCTCTGCCATATCAATGGCTTTGTTAATTGCTGATAAAGTATCGCCACCAATGGTGTTCATTTTAGAATGGAACTCCACATTCAAAATACCATCCCCCAAATCAATAATGGATGCACCAGCATTTTTGTAAAGTACTTTATTATCAGCCTTTAAATTTTCGAGGACAATAAAATCGGCTGTGCCCGGAATAGCTTGATAACTTTTCGAAGGAATATCGTAGAATTTCTTCACGCCATCTTCCACTTTATAGAACGAAGTATGACCAGCAGCCAACATTTCAGTTACCCAAGCAGCAGGTTCGTTGCCGTATTTCTTCATTCCTTCAATGGCATTGGCTACACCCACAGCATCCCAAACCTCAAACGGACCAAGCTCCCAAGCAAAACCTGCTCGCATGGCATCGTCAATTTTGTAAAGTTCATCTGCAATTTCAGGAATACGGTCTGATACATATTCGAACAAACCGAAGAAAGAAGTACGGAACAATTCCGCTGCTTTATCTTTTCCCGCAGCAAAAACCTTCATTCTATCGGCTACCTTTTCAATGCTCTTCGTCATTTCCAGCGTAGCTGATTTTATTTTTTGCTGAGGTTTATACTCTAAAGTTTTCAGGTCGAGCGCTAAAATTTCACTCTTCCCATCTGCGTTTTTTATTTTTTTGTAGAAACCTTGCTTGGTTTTATCGCCCAACCAATTGTTCTCCGCCATTTTTTCTACATAAGCTGGCAATTTGAATAAATCGTGAGCTTTATCGTTTGGCACATTATCGTACAAACCTTTGGCAACCTTCATCATGGTATCTAAACCCACCACGTCCGAAGTACGGAACGTAGCCGACTTTGGTCTACCTAGTGCTGGCCCAGTAAATTTATCTACTTCCTCAACCGTCAAATCCAGTTTCTCTACCGAATGCAATAGCGCCATAATTGAATAAACTCCAACTCTGTTTGCAATAAATGCAGGTGTGTCTTTACATAATACAGTTGTTTTACCCAAGAACTTATCGCCGTAGTGCATCAAGAAATCTACTACTTCTGGGTTAGTATGTGGCGTTGGGATAATCTCCAACAACCTCAAATAACGTGGCGGATTGAAGAAGTGCGTACCGCAAAAGTTTGCTTTAAAATCGTCACTTCTTCCTTCGGCCATTAAATGAATTGGAATACCCGAAGTATTAGATGTAATTAAAGTGCCCGGTTTGCGGTGTTGCTCTACTTGCTCAAACACCTTTTTCTTGATGTCCAGATTTTCAACTACAACCTCAATAATCCAATCGTAAGCAGCAATTTTCGACATATCATCATCGAAATTTCCCGTACTAATTTTCTGTAAAACTTTTTGGGAGTAAATTGGCGATGGATTGCTTTTCACAGCAGCTTGCAAAGCTTCGTTTACAATTTTGTTTTTTTGCTGAGGTGATTGTTGCTCGCCTTCCGTTGCCTTGGCTGCAATGTCTAATAACAAAACTTCTACACCTATATTAGCAAAATGGCAGGCAATACGAGAACCCATAATACCCGAACCTAAAACTGCTACTTTCTTAATGTGTCTTTTTAGCATCATTTTTTATTTAATGGTAAAAAAGCTATTATAATTCCCTATTTGGTAAATCATAATAGGCTGTTCATACTATTTTTTTGCTGGCGGATAAGCCAATGTTAACTGGTTAATTTTTTCTAAAGTGGCTATCAACTGTTCCTTTTCCTTAGCACTTAACTTGTCGTTCAAGTACTCATTAAAAGAAACGACCACATCACGAGCAAGCTTTCTTTTTTCTATTCCAAACGGCGTTAAATAAACCTTTACCGAACGCTTGTCTCCTTCAGAAGTCTCTCTATAAATCAACCCCGATTCTTCCATATTGTTTAGCATTCTTGATAAACTTGTGGCTTTTACACCCAGCAATCCAGCCAAAGCAGAAACCGCTGTGCCCTCGGCCTCAATATTGATCAGCATATACCCAATAGCCTGCGTAATGCCAAATCCAGACGCAACTTGGTTGTATGTGTTCGACACGTTTTGCCAAACCACCTTTAAAAAATAATCTACGGTTTCTTTCTGCTTCATCAAATTACTATGCTTGCATAACAAATCTATAGAATTGATTTTTATTATGCAAGCAGAATATTAATTTTTATTTTGAGTTATGGTAGAGGTTTAATTTCCCGCTGATAAACACAGATTTAAACCGCAGATTTAGTATGGATTTGCGAAATCTGTGGAAGCATAGGCGAAAATCTGCCGGCATTGTTTGAAGCTTAAGTGTTAGGTTATTTATTTTCCCGATGAGCACAGATTTGAAACCGCAGATTTAGCAGATACGGATTTGCTAAATCTGCGGGCTAGTTTTTTTTTTGAAAAGCAATTACTGTAGCATTATTGAATGACAGTACGGCTGTTCGTTTCTCCCGATGAAAAATCGGGATCCACTTCCATCCGGTTTAATTGGCAAAAACTGTACTACTATATAAGGAAATGCAGAACGTTCTATGATCAGCTTTGCCCCATTGAGGCACTAAGAAAAATCAACATTACCCTAATATCATAAAAATCATTTACTTTGTAGGTAATGAAAAAATTAGCACTTACGGTTGTTGTCATTTGCTTAGCCAACGTCGGCTTTGCTCAAAAGAAACTTATCGAGAGAATTTTCTCCAACGAAAAAGACACTACCCGTAAGGCTAGCTTTATGCCCATTCCTGTATTCGGTTACGCACAGGAAACTGGTTTTGAATTTGGTTTAGGAAGCATTTATTCATTTTATATAGACAAGGTTGATACACTCAATCGCAGCTCGAACTTTTTCGGTGCAGCCTCTTACTCTACCAAAAAAACCTATAACGTAACTTTACGTGGCGATGCTTGGACCAAACGCAATGATTTCCACTTTATTGGCGAAATGCGTTTCAAAAATATGCCTTTCAATTTTTATGGACTTGGCAACAATACATCCCATGTAGATGAGGATAAATTGGTGCAAAGAATGGTCAAAGTTCAGTTTGATGCCGAAAAAGCTTTTGCTAAAAATACTTATACTGGCATTTCTTTAGGCTTTGAGAATTACAAATTTACGGATAAGGAAATTGGCGGCATTTTTAGCAACAGTAATAATTTGCTCGACAAAGATGGCGGCTCAGTATTTTTTGTCGGGGTTTCCCAAAGTTATGACACCCGTAACTCGAATAATTACCCTACTAAAGGTTTCTTCGGACGAGTAAGCTATCAATATGCACCTCCAATATTTGATGGAGCAAGTTTTTCTGGCAGTCAAATCAAAGTGAATGTTCGTAATTTTTGGACATTAGCTCCAAAGATTGTTTTGGGTGTGCAAGGACTATACCATACCGTGCAAAGCAATAATACTCCATTTTACCTATTGCCGCAGATGGGCAACGACGAAATGATGCGAGGCTATTACGGCGGTCGTTATAGAGATGAAAATTTACTTGCAGCACAGGCAGAAATCAGGTATCGTTTTATGGAGAGATTAGGCATGATAGTTTTTGGCGGGGGCGGAAAAGTCTTTGCAAATTCGGATACGCAACTGCTTAAAGACTTCAAACCCAACTATGGTATTGGTGGCCGTTATTTCTTCGACCCTGCTAAGGGGTTAAGTGTACGCTTGGATTATGGAATAGGCGAAAAACGACCAAATGAAAAGCGCCAAAGTGGTTTTTATATCAGCTTTGCGGAAGCTTTTTAAAACACAGTGATAGTTATTTTTCACTTTCAAACTGATGCTGAAATGAATTCAGCATGACAGAACATAATCGTACGTCGCACTGTTAGATTTACTAAACAAACTACATGAAAATTAGTTAAATTTAGGCTAATGAAAAACTTTTTCCTTCTCTTTTTACTTTCCGTTCCTTTTATTGTATTCGCACAAGAGCCTAGCTCAAAAGAAATTGGCGATTGGGTAAAACAAGCCCAACAAATAGAAATTATTAGGGACAAATGGGGAATTGCACATATTTATGGCAAAACTGATGCAGACGCAGTTTTTGGAATGCTATATGCACAATGCGAAGACGATTTCAAACGCATAGAACTTAATTATATAGAAAAACTAGGAAGACGTTCGGAAATTGAAGGTGAGAAAAGCTTGTATGACGATTTACAGATTCGTTTATTGATAGACAGTACGCAAGCCATCAACGATTATAAAAAAGCCGAACCTTGGATGAAAAAATTGTTAGAAGCCTATGCGGATGGCATCAACTTTTATCTTTACAAAAACCCAAAAGTAAAGCCTGCATTGCTTACCAAATTTAAACCTTGGTATCCCTTTTTATGGACAGACGGCAGTATTGGTGCAATTAGCACAGGCAACTTAACGGTAGCCGAACTAAAAAAGTTCTACTCCAACGAGCATGCACCTACCGGTTATATTCCTCAAGTTCGCGATCAATTTAGCGGTTCCAATGGATTTGCTTTTGCTCCTAAAATGAGTAAAACGGGCAATGCGATGTTATACATCAATCCGCATACAACCTTTTATTTTAGACCCGAAATACACATGCAAAGCGAAGAAGGGTTGAACGCCTACGGTGCAGTAACTTGGGGGCAGTTTTTCATCTACCAAGGTTTTAATGAATTTTGTGGCTGGATGCACACCTCCAACAATGTGGACGTTGCCGATATGTACATTGAAAAAATCACCAAACTGAATAAAACCACATACTATACTTTCGACAAAAAACTTTATCCAATAGGTATTAAAGAAATTGAGATTAAATATGTGGCTAATGGCACCTTAAAAACCAAAAAATTTGAGACCTACTTTACCCATAATGGTCCAGTAATGGCAATAAGGGATGGTAAATGGATTAGTTTGAAGCACCAAAATCAAAATCCCCAAAGTTTATTGCAAAGTTGGATTCGCACCAAATCTAAAAGTTTCGAAGATTACAAAAAGGCGATGGATTTAACGGCAAATGCATCGAATAATACGGTTTACGCCGATGCAAAAGGAAATATCGCCTACTGGCACGGTAATTTTATTCCTAAACGCGACACTGCCTTTAATTGGAGCGAACCTGTCGATGCAACTACCTCAGCTACCGCTTGGCAAGGCCTACATCCGGTAAGTGAGAGTGTACACATTTACAACCCGATTAATGGATGGTTACAAAACTGTAATTCGACCCCATTTACAGCGGCTGGAACGAACAGTCCAAAAAAGGCAAGTTACCCACCATACATGGCTCCCGATGGAGAAAATTTTAGAGGTGTTGCCGCACTTCGATTACTAAATCAGCCTCGAAAATATGATTTAAACGATGTGATTGCACTGGGCTACGACACCTATTTACCAGCTTTTGAAGTGCTAGTACCCGCACTAATTAAAGCTTACGAACAACTTACGATCGAAAGCCCACTAAAAGCAAGTTTGAAGGAACCAATTGCCGAATTAAAAAAATGGGACTACCGCTCTTCGACTACTTCCATAGCAACAACTTTAGCTATGGAATGGGCTCCACGCTTAAGCAGAAACATACAAAGCGTATATGTTGACCAAGGGGAAAAAGACCAGATAACCAAAACCAATGAATTTGCTAAAACTGCCAAACCCGACGCTCTACTCCAACCATTAAAATTAACTACGGATGATCTAAGCAAACGTTTCGGGAAATGGCAAATTTCTTGGGGCGAAGTGAACCGTTTTCAGCGCAGTACGGGTGAAGTTAATGAGAAGTACGATGATGCTGCACCAAGCTTTCCAGTAGCATTCGGCTCTGCGCTCTGGGGTCAGCTGCCTTCTTACCGCAGCAACCCATTTAGCACTAACAAACGTTATGGTTACAGTGGCAACAGCTTTGTTTGCGCAGTTGAATTCGGCGCCAAAGTAAGAGCGAAGTCTATTTTAGCTGGCGGAAACAGCGGCGATCCTAACTCAAAACATTTTAATGACCAAGCGGAAATGTATAGCAAAGGCGAGTTTAAGGATGTACTTTTTTACAGAGAGGACATTTTAAGCAATGCGGAAAGAACCTATAAACCTGGGGAATTGTAATTTTCCCTTGGAGAGAGATTAGCGTGATCTTTGAAAATCGCTATTTAAAATAGTTTTTAGTTTTATAGCTGTTATTTGCTAAATCTATCTCAATTACCTCTGCTTCTATTTTTAAATTATTTTCGTCTTTCACAGAACCTAGATAAATGGTTACCATTTTGTTTAAGTTATCTAGATGAATAACCTTACCTTTCGCTCTATATTTCTCTATATCAAGTTCAGCTTTACCTGACAACAACATACTTTCTAAAACTCTATTTACCTTCACTGAATCTGAGGCTTGATAACGCATTTTAGCAATAGATACATCTTTACTAAGCTCTAAATTGCCCTCTTTACCAGGTCCAGAAATCAAATTCTTGTTTTCCTTATTAGCAAATTCATGAAAGGTATAAATTTGCTTACCGATATTATACATCACAATTTTCGACTTCTTAATCTTGCCGTCAGAAAAGTAGATTGTAGCTATTTCTGCGATTAAAGAGCCACTTTTACTATCTAAGGTTACTTTTTCCGCCTCTAACTTCGTTTTGCCTATCTGTAGAACAGCATTTTTTAAATTAGTTATACCACGGTCGACAAAACTTTTCGCTTCCGATGCAGACACTATTTCCACTTTGTCTTCGGAAATTGTAGTCATCTTTAAAGGTTTGAGCTTTGCACCACGAACAACCTGAAAGCCTTCCTTGGTGTAGAATTTATTGTATAATGTAGAATTAATTATTTTATCTTTTTTAGAAGCAGAATGTAAGGAGACAAGGCTACTGGTAGCATAACTATTTTTACCTATTAATTTTTCTCCGATAAACTTTGCCGTTACTTCGTTTCCAACTTTAAAACCAGCGGCTTTAGTTTTTAGTGATGACACATTAAGTACTATTTTAAATTTTCCATCATTTAAAACCAATTCTGAAGCATATCCAGCAGCATTTTTTTTGATTTTTTGTATTTTACTCGAAGTAAATCGAACTTTATTCGCCTCATATAAAAAAGCATGTTTTTCCGGAGCTTTAATCAAAGCCTCTCCATTAGCAGAAAAAGCCTGTTTTATCAAGTAGCGTGGTGCATCGTAAATAATCTCTTCTTTTTTTTGATGATTAGCAATGGACATTTGGTCTATTCTTCCGCCAACAACAATTGTCAGCTCATCACCAACTTTAATATGAGCAGGAATATCATGCCTGAAGCGATAAATATTTTTCCCTACTTTAAGATGAAGCACTTTCCAAAGATCTTTTCCAGAAATACTGTCGACTGTGCCTTTTATTGTTTTGTTCATGATAGGGTCTTGATCAGATACCACCATAGAAGACGGGAGAACATCTACTAACCTCACCGAAAACCCAAAGATTAAGCCTAAAACGATAGGCGCAACCAATAAATACATTAACTTTTTCATGTTTTTTGATTTAGCGTTGAACAACATTTTAATTCGTTCTGATATGGGACTTTTCACAAAATTGTGGATCAGCGG
>JADMIO010703270.1_pt1 | contig 35564 bp, 36 predicted proteins | sample 8958161 | NCBI WGS metagenome assembly JADMIO01 (sample SAMN16585339, study PRJNA669376) | soil metagenome | isolation source: Crop rotation soil | place: USA: Cullars Rotation, Alabama | collected 2011
ATCGTGTTTCGCGGCAGGTAGAGCTCACGTCCCGTGAGGGGTACGATGATTTCGAACGGGTCGCCGAACATGACTGGAAAGCGCAGACGGGCCGGCGTCACGCCAATGATCGTGTGGACCACGTCATCGATGCGGATCGTGCTCCCGATCGCGGTGGGGCTCGATCCGAATTTCGTGCGCCAGGCCTGTTCGGTGAGAAGCGCCGTATTCGGGGCGCCTTCCATCGTATCGGCGGGCGTGAAGAAGCGGCCACGTACGAGCGACGTACCCGTGAACCGCAGCAGGGAGGGGCTTGCGAACGCGATGGTGGTTCGGGCCGGACTTCCCTGCGCCACGATCGTTGCGGGCCGCGTCGCGAACTCCTCGAGTCCTTCGAGGCTCTTCGCGTCGGCCCGCCAGCCGGCGGCGAGCTTCAGCGAAGGCGAGACCGCGATGTGCGATTTCGGGTCTTCCATCATCACGTTCGCGACCCGGTCGGCGTCTCTGTATGGAAGCGGATTCAGAATGAGGCTGTTGACGACGCTGAAAACCGCCGTCGTCGCTCCGATGCCAAGCGCGAGCGTGATGGTTGCGACCGCGGTCCAGCCGACGTTGCGGCGGAGCTGGCGGACGCCGTATCGGACATCCTGTCCGAGAGCCTCGAGCGTACGTGCGCGAGCCATGCGTTGTTCTCTCCGTGAAGCGATGGTGACACAGCGATCGCGCACGCGCGCGACGTCGCCGACTTTCTGGTGAGCGAGCGCGCGAGCCTCCGCGTCGGAGTGCCCAAGGCGCTTGAAGTCCTCGATGCGCATGTCGAGGTGGAACCGGACTTCATCATCGAAGTCGTCAGCGACGCGCGCACCCCAGAAGCTGAGGTAGCGTCGCCAGGCAGGCGGGGTGCTCATGCGGGCTTTGGCGACGTCTCCATCAGCTGCGTGACGGCGCCGGCAAAGCGCGACCAGTATTGCTGCGATGCCCGAAGCTGCTTTTTGCCCTCGGTGGTGAGGCGATAGAACTTCGCCTTACGCTTGTGCTCGGTCATGCCCCATTCGGCGGCGATCCAGCCTTTTTCTTCGAGCCGATACAGAGCGGGGTAGAGCGTTCCTTCCTCGACCTGCAGCGTGTCCTTGGTGCAGTGCTCGATCCAGCGCGCGATCCCGTAGCCGTGGGTCGGCCCCCAGGAGAGCGTCTTGAGAATGATGAGATCGAGGGTGCCGCGGAGAAAATCGACCGATTCCATGTTAAGTCCCCTAGGAACTCTAGGTATACACTTAGAGTCTCTAGGGTAAGAAAGGGTTCGCTCCTAACGCAACCCCTGCCCATGGATAAAGCGCGGGGCCGAGGTGCCCTTGGCCTTCGCACTATCTCAGAACTGCATCGTCGCTCGGAAGGCGAGAGGGGGAAAGGGTGGGGCGACGACGCCAGTTCTGAATAGCTGCTCGCCAAGGGCACCTCCGCCCGACCGCGCGCGACCTCTTGACTTCTAGAAGAAGCGGTGAAATAGTCTTCTCGACTTCTAGAGGAGACAGCGTTTGACGCGGCATCCCCAGGAATCCGACCCACTACGGGGCAGCATCGACCTGCTCGTCCTGAAGGCCCTGACGCTCGACCCGACGCACGGCTGGGGCATTGGTCTCCGCATCCAGGAGATCTCCCGGGGCCGACTCGAGGTCAATCAGGGTTCGCTTTATCCCGCGCTCCAGCGACTCGAGCACCGCGGCTGGATCGAGAGCGAATGGCGATCGACGGAGAACAACCGCCGCGCCCGCTACTACTCACTCACGCGGGCCGGACGGAAAGCCCTCGGCGAAGAGGTCGAGAAGTGGAACCGCTTCTCCGAAACGATGGGCCTCATTCTCGGGAGCTGATGCGATGAGCCTCATCAAGGGACTGCTCGCTCGCGTCCGATCCATTGCCGGCGGCGACAGGCGAATGGAAGAGGAATTCCAGTTCCACGTCGAGATGGAGGAGCGCCGCCTCATCGCGTCCGGGCTCGATCCGGTCGAAGCACGCCGACGGGCGCTGGTAGCGTTCGGCGGACTGGATTCGCACCGCGAAGAAATGCGCGACGGTCGAGGCGCGAGGTGGTTCGATGATTTCGGCGCCGACGTGCGCTACGCCCTGCGCGCCATGCGGCGAAGCCCGGGCTTTGCACTCGCCGTCGCGCTGACGCTCGGAATCGGCATCGGCGCGAACGGCATCGTGTTCGGCTCGGTGAACTCGCTGCTCTTTCGATCGCTGCCCGTCGACGACCCGGACGCCCTCGTGGGCATGTACAACCTCGACACCAAGTCGGGGATGACGCCCCCAGTTGGCTACGAGGACTTTCTCGACTTCCGTGACAGGAGCGGAGTCTTCGATGGCCTGGCCGGATCCAATGGAGTTCCGTTGAACCTGGTCGTTCCGTGGCGCCAGGCGGCGGCCGACATGGTCTGGGGCGAGATCGTGACCGAGAACTTCTTCTCGGTGCTCAGGATGCGCCCTGCCGCAGGTCGCCTGTTCAGCGACAAGGACGCGCCTCAGGGAGCCAACCCCTTCGCCGTCCTGAGCTATGAGTCGTGGCAACGCCGGTTCGGCGGCGACACATCCGTCATCGGCAAGCGAGTCCGGATCAACGGCACTGAGTTCACCATCACCGGCGTGGCCGCGCGTGGCTTCAAGGGACTCCGCACCTTCGGGTACTGGCCGGAGATCTGGGTGCCGATCGGAATGCACCTGACCGTGGTGCCGGGTTCGAGCACGTACCTGCAGGGGCGCGGGTCCGGCCAGCTCATCATCGTCGGCCGCAAAAAAGCAGGGGCTTCCTTCGCACAGACGGAGCGCGCGGCGAAACAGTTCGCGGCGCAGCTGACTCAGGCCTATCCGGCGAGCAATGCCAACAGTGGGGTGGTGCTGCTGCCCGGCCGCAATGGCTTCGACAATCCGGCGTTCGTGAAGACGAGCGTCATCGCGCTCTCATCCGCGCTCGGAGTCTTCGCGGGTTTCCTGACGCTCGTGATCATCTGCGCGAACCTCGCAAACCTCCAGCTCGCCCGCGCCGCCACGCGGATTCATGAAGTCGCGATACGACTGTCACTCGGCTGCTCGCGTCAGCGACTGATCCGACAGATGCTCGTGGAGTCAGCCGTATTCGCGCTGCCAGGCGTCCTGCTGGCGGTCCTCATCTGCGTGCGAGCGATGACGCCCGTCGAAGGCGCGCTCATTCCGAAGCTGCAATTCAAGGTTGGAATGGGCACCGAGGCTGACGCGAGAGTCATCGCGTTCACCGCCATCGTGGGTTTGATCGCCATTGTGCTTTTCGGCTTGATCCCGGCGCTGCGGACGAGCGCCTCGCGTTCCCTCACGAGCCTGATCGGTGTTCGGCGGACCGCGACCGCTTCACGGCGAACGCGAAGCGCTCTCGTCGTGAGCCAGCTCGCGCTCTCGGTGGTGTTGCTCGTCGGCGCGTCGCTGTTCGTGCGCAGCCTCGTCGTGGCGCGCAGCGCGGATCTCGGATTCGACCCCTCCAATCGCGTGTTGCTGTCGATGAACCTCGGGCTGCAGGGGTACGATGAAGCGCGCGGCAGGCAGTTCTATGACCAGGTCATCGCGCGGCTGCGGTCGAACCCGAGTGTCGTCTCCGCGGCGTGGGCGTTCCCGGTTCCGTTCGATACCTACGATCGATCGACTGCGCTCTTCGTCGATGGCGTGACGGGTGGCAATCGCGACGGCTCGTCGACGTTCCTCAGCAGTCTCGTGAGCGACGGCTTCGTCGACGCCCTCGGCCTCCGCCTCGAGGGTGGACGCGACTTCTCATTCGCGGACTCCGCCGGCATTCCGAGGGTGATGATCGTCAGCCGGCAACTCGCCAACCGGCTGTGGCCCGGGAAGGATCCCATCGGCCAGCATGCGAAGCTCAATGGCGCGCAGGGTCCGGACGTCACGGTGATCGGCGTCGTCGGCAACGCGAAGTTCACGGTCATCGGTGAGTCGAACCAGATGCGCGTGTACGTCCCGTTGCGACAGCGCTATCGCGACTGGCAGTCGCTCGTGGTGCACACGCGCGGCGACCCCGTTGCCGGCATCGCCGAGGTGAAGCGCATGGTCGCGTCGATCGATCCGACGTTGCCGGTGTTCGGCGCCGGGACTATGGCGACGAGCGTCACGAGCGGCTTCTCTACTTCGCGAACGGCAGCCGCAATCGCCGGCGCCTTCGGCCTGATCGCGCTGATCATCTCGTCGATCGGGCTTTATGCCGTGGTCGCGAGCGGAGTCTCCGAGCGCACCAGGGAGATCGGCGTCCGGATCGCGCTCGGCTCAACCCCGGCCTCAGTGATGCGATACATCATGCTCGGTGGCGCGCGGCTCGGTCTCATCGGCCTGGTCATTGGTCTCGTTGGCGCTGCCGGCGTCGCCCAGACGATGCGCAGTCTCCTGTTCGGTCTCTCGCCGTCGGATCCGCTGACGTTCATCGGCGTTCCGCTCGTCCTCACGCTCGTGGTCCTCGTCGCCACCTGGATTCCGGCGCGACGTGCCGTGGGTCTCCATCCCGTCAACGCATTGAGGAGCGAATGATGAAGCGAATCATCCTGATCGGATTGCTCGCCCCCGCGCTGCTCACCGGGCAGCGCGACACGGCCAAGGCTCGCGAGTCATACCTCATCGGCCGTCAGGCCATGCGCGACAGGAAAACGTCGGAGGCCATCGCGGCATTCAACAAGGCCGTGGAGCTCAACGATCGCTCGTCGGAGTACTACGTCTGGCTCGGTCACGCGCACACCCGCGATATCGCCAAGGCCAACTTCATGCGGCAGCCGATCGTCGCCCGCGAATCAAGGGAGCGTACGACAAGGCCGTGGAGCTGGACTCATCGAGCGTTCCGGCGGGTGAGGCGCGCTTCGAGTACTACACCAATGCGCCAGGCATCGCCGGCGGCGGAATGGACAAGGCCCGGGCCGAAGCCGCTCGTGTGAGGAAGCTCAACCCCGAACGTGGTGACATCCTGTTCGGATGGATCGAGGAAAGAGAGGGCCGGCTCGACTCCGCGGCGTCGATCTATCAGGGCGTAATCAAGGCATCCGCCGATTCCGTGACGCGAGCAATGGCCGAGGCTCGCCTCAAGGTGACGCACGACAAGCAGCAACGGGCAGGACAGAAAAAGCCAGACAACGAAAAGTCCGATCAGACTTGATCAAATCCGATCGGACTTTTCGTAGTCTGGATTTTCTTACCCGCCGAATGACCTCATTTCGATGGCGTCGGTGACGTTGCCGGGTTGGTGATCAGCCAGTAAGAGAACCACTGCCGGATCCGGCCGAGCCGATCGACCAGCAACCAGGGCTCACCGGTACGCGAAAGGTCGTGGTTCGAGCGCGGATAGCGAACGAACTCCGCCGGCACGCCGAGATCCTTGAGCGCCTGATACCACAGCTCGGCGTCTCCCATCGGCGTGCGGAAGTCTTCCTCTGACTGCACGAGCAGCGTCGGAGTCTTGACGTTCTGCACGTAGCGGATGGGCGAGAGACTGTCGTACATCGCCTGGTTCTGCCACGGACGTCCGTAGAACTCGCCGTTGGTCAGCCCCTGCGCGTCCGACGCGCCCCACCAGTACGTCCACTCGCTGATCATGCGGTCCGTCTGCGCCGCCTTGAAGCGATTGGTGTGGCTCGTGACCCAGGCCGTCATCACGCCGCCGTACGAACCGCCCGTCACGCCCATGCGCGTCGAGTCGATGTCCGGACGGGCCGCGACGACGTCGACGCCCTTCATGAGATCCTGATAATCCTCGGCGAACCAGCGGCCGCGGGTGAGCTGGAACTCGGTGTTGTAGCCGCTCGAGCCCCGCGGGTTCGTGTAGAGCACCGCGACACCGGCGCCGGCAAGACTCTGGAATTCGTCGAACCAGCCTTCGTTGTACTGCGAGTGTGGACCACCATGGATATAGAGCGCGACCGGATACTTCTTGCCGGGCTCGGCGCCGTACGGCTTCATCAGCCAGCCTTCGATCTCGAGACCGCCGACCGACTTGTACGTGAAGCGCTCCGCGTCGGCCCAGCCGATCTCGGCGTTCAACTTGTCGTTAAAGGCGGTGAGCTTCGTTTCCTTCCCGGTCTTCACGTTCGTGACGAAGACTTCAGTCGGATGCGTGACGTCGGTCGACGTGTAGACGACGTTTTCCTGCGCCTTGTCCCACACCGCGCCGTTGATGACGCGCCGGCCGGAGACGATCGGGATCAGCTTCTTGTTCGCCACGTCGAGCTTGTAGATGCCATTCGATCCGCCGGTCTGCGCCTGCATGACGAGTGAGCCGTCGTTCATCAGCGTGATCTGGCCGGGCTCGAACTGGTATCCCGGGAGCACTTCGGTCGGCTTTCCCCCATCCGGCGAGACGACGTAGAGCTTCTGGTTCTTGTCTCGACCAGCGCGCCCGACGAAGAGCAGCTGCTTTGAATCCGGGAGCCACTGGAGATTCGTCTCAGTCCCGAAGAACTCAACCTTCTTCGGCGTGCACGCGTTGCCAGCTTCGCAACCAGCCACCGGCACGAAGTAGATGTCCGTCTCGTTGCGATCCGGCGGCAGCGTGTTCTTCACCTTCTCGCGAATACCGACCGGACGATCGAGCAGCGAGTCCTTCGCGGCGATCGAGTCAGCGCGCAGCATCGGGTCGGCCGAGAAGACGAGGTACTGGCCGTTGGGCGAGACGCTGACGTTGCGGTGCGAGTACGGCGCGTTCGTGATCTTCTTGCGTTCGGCCGAGCCGCGCTGGAGGTAGATCTGCGCAACCGTGCGGGTAGCGGCGGCGTTGCCCGCCTGCTGAATGCCACCGCGTCCACCGGCGCGACCGGTGCTCGGCACGAAGCCGCGTCCGTTCGCCTTGATGTTCTGATCGGTGAAATGCATGCCGTCGAAGCGATCGGCGTTCTCGGGCTTGGTGATCGAATTCGCGGGGGGCTTGGCCAGCGGTCCCATCTTGCCGTAAGGATCGTTGGGATCAGCGGTGCCGCGGCCCTGCTGGATCGCCGCGCCGTCATCGGGGAAACCACCGCGACCCCCGCCACGTCCACCGAACGCGTTGCCCTGCGGGGCTCCGTCGGTGGTGATCGTAAAGCTTCCGTCAGTCGGGCGAATTGCGCTCGGGCCGCCGAACGCAGCGGACGGCCGAATCGTCGTCGACTGGAATGCTTCGCCCGCGGGCGCGTCCATGCGGAGAATCCACTGCGAGCCGCTGCCGCCGGGGCGATTCGAAGTGAAGAAGAGATACTTGCCGTCGTCCGACCAGCGCGGGTTCGACGCGTCGGTGCCTGGTGACGTGAGCCGGACCGGCTCCCCAGAGCCGTTCACGTTCGCCATCCAGATCTCGGTGTGGCGGCGGTTCTCGTTGTTCGGAATCGTCGTCGTGGTGAACACGACCTTCGACCCGTCGGGCGAGAGAACGGGGCCGGCGACCTGCGTGACGCGATACCAGTCGTTTGGCGTAAAGGCCCGCTTGGGTGCCTGTGCCAGCGCGAGACTCGGCGCGGCGGCGAGGAGGAGCAGAGAACGGCGCATGCTACCTGTCAGTGGAGGTGGGGACTGCCACAGGATTACGGGGCAGACCCCTGAAGGTGTTGGCCGGACCGACAGCTTGCCAGCCCGCAGCTGGCCGCTTGCAGCCGCAGCCGACTGTCAAAACAGCTGAGAGCTGCCCTGACTGCCAGCTGTGGCTGCTAGCTGCCAGCTGCGAGCTGTTACTTGTAGCCGTGGTTCAACAACCGCTGGCCCGCCTTCAAGTAGTACGCCCGATCAGGCAACTCCCACCCGAGCGTGTCGGCCAGTCGATCATACGTATTGAACAGGAACGCCACATAGAAGGCGTCGCGAATCGCGTCCCTGGAGACGCCATGCGCCATCACCGCGCGCACCTTGTCCGGTGACATTTTGTCAGGATGCAGCGTGAATGTCTCGAGCAGCGCGAGCGTCGCGCGCAGCTTCTCGCTGATGCGAGCCGTCTTGTAGTTATCCCGGATCTGCCGCATCGTGTCGTCCTTGAGCGCCGCCTCCGCGACCGCGGAGTGAGATTCGGTTCAAAAGACGCACTGATTGAGATGCGAGACGAACGCGGCAAAGATCTCGCGCTCGCCGACGCTCCACTCCGACGGGCCCCGCATGACGTGCTGCGTGAGGTTCGTCCATGGTGTCCCGAAGTATTCCTTGCGATAGCGCAGCGTGCGAACGACACCCGGCGCATGACCGGCTACGACGTTCATGAACGCCAGGAAGAACTTGTCGCCGAGCTTGTGGCCGCTGTGGACCTTGTCGAGCCTCACGCATCCTCCAGCGCGCGGAGGCCCGCGTCGAGGCGCTGCTTCGATGCGCCCATCGCGGCGCTCACGATCAGCTCGAAGAGCTTGTCGTCGCCATAGATCTTCTGCGCGCGCGCGACGTCGTCGTCCGTGACGCGATACGCATGCGCGTGGACCTTGGCGACGAGATACTGCAGGTCGTTCGGCAGGTCAGCGTTGCGCGCGGCGGCGTTGCGGAGCTTCGGATCCGTATGCGCCGGACCGTCGAGGACGGATGCGAGCGCAGCTTGCCGCAGGGCGGCGTGAGGGTCAGTCATGTTGGTGGGGAGGTTCAGCGAGCGTCTTTTCTCCAGCGCTCCAACTCCGATACGCGCTGCTCCAGCGCAGTGATGCGATCGGGAGCCGCGACCGGAGCCGGCATTGGTGGCAGCGTCGACCGTACCGGAGGAACCGTGGTTGGACGCGTGCGCGTCACGCCGGCCGGTTGACCCTTCCAGGCCTTGCGGCCCGAAAACCGGATGAACGCCCGCCCCAGAGGACCGAGCCACATCAGCCGGAACATTCGTTCGCCAATTGGCTGACGGAACGGGCTTCGGAGCAGCAGCGCCGGAGCGACGCCGAAGAGGATCATCGCCGGCAGAATGAAGAAATTGCCGGGAGGGTTGACGCGATGCTCTTTCGGTCCGATCTCGACGCGATAGTGGAAGACGATGGCCATCATTCCAATCGCCCCGGCCAGCATGAGGCTCGCGGCGATCAGGGTTCTTCGCCGGGCACGCGCCGTTTCCCCGTCGGCGCGCAGCTCCTCTCGCCGCTGATCCCGCTCGGCGAGAACGGCCCGAAGGCCATCCATGATGTCCGTCGCGGAGAAGCCGGACCGCGCGATGCGTCCGACTTCGCGCATCGTCTGCAATGTCCGCGTGAACAGCACGCTGATCAGGATGATGATGAAGAGCGGAGTATCCCCCTCGTACTCCGAAATGATCTTCAGGAAGTAGATGAAGATCCCGAGGAAGATCAGGACCAGCGAGAACGACGCGAGCTCCTGCTGGAGGATCCGGATCGCCAGCGGAATCTCCGGGCCGGACAGCTTCGCGGCGTCGAGCGTCTCGACAAGCTCCTCACCCGTCTGAAAGCGATCGGCGGCGTCCTTCATGACGCAGCGGTCGATGGCGGCAGCCAGCGCCTGCGGTGTGTCGGCGCGTACCGACTGGATCGGCGGAACCTGCTCGGTGATCTGTCGAGCGAGAACTTTTCCCGTCGTATCGCCGGTGATTGCCGGACGTCCCGTGAGTGCGAAGTACGCCGTCAATCCGAGTGAATAGAGATCGCTGCGGCCGTCGACATGGTCGCCGGTGGCCTGCTCGGGACTCATGTACTCCGGCGTGCCGACCACCTCGCCAATGCGCGTGAGCGCCTGGGTCGCTCCGGCCGGCGCCGCGCTGATGCCACGCGAAATGCCGAAGTCCATCAACATCGCCCGGCCACTCGCGCGCTCGAGCATGATGTTGTCGGGCTTGATGTCGCGATGGACGACGCCGCGACCGTGCGCATACGCGAGTGCGTAGCCCGTGTCCTGCAGCAGCTTGACCGTCTCGCGAATCGTGAGCGGTCCCGCGCGCTTCACCCGATCGGCGAGACTCTCGCCTTCCACGTACGCCATCGCGTACGCGAGGAGCCCGTCGCCTTCCTCGATCGAGTAGACCGGGACGATGTTCGGATGCGAGAAACTCGCGGCGGTTCGCGTCTCGCGGAGGAAACGATCCCGCAGCGCGGCGCTGGTGGCGAGATCCTCGGGCAGCACCTTGAGCGCAATCGGCCGATTGAGCTTGCGATCGCGGGCGAGATACACGGCACCCATGCCACCGCGGCCCAGCTCACGCTCGATGTCGTACCGGTCCCCGAGCTTGGCGCGGAGTTGCGTCAAATCCATGGAGCGGAAAGTTGCCGACCGGACCGCCCTTTGGCGAGCGACGAACGCCTATCGCTTCATCACTCTGATTCAGGTGGCCTGACGAATTCGCCGGCGCGGTAGCTCTTGAGCGCGCCCGACGGACAACGCGCGATCTGCGCGTGGATGTCGTCGGCCGTGGCGGCCTCGATCGCTACCCAGCGACGTCGGCGGACATCGAAGACGGCGGGAAGTCCGCGCACGCAAATGGCCGAGTGAATGCACACCGCCGGTTCGAAAGTGACCGTGATTTCCGGAGACTCGTAGACCTGTAGCGCGCGTGACATGGGGAAAGAATGCCTTACCGCCCCGCGCTCAGCCAGTGCAGCACGTTGAGCAGGAACTGCTGATTCTGCCCGGCGGCGGGATCGTTCATCCCCATAGGCCGGCGGGCCGGCCCGGTGACCTGCGCGGAAAACATCGCGGCCTCGGCGAAGAAGGCGACGCGGCCGGCGCCGAACTGCATCACGGCGCCCTGCAGCAGTCCGCGTGCGGAGACGCTGCGTGTCGTCGGCGTGAATTGCCAGGCCACTTCGGGCAGGATCATCACGGCATTGGTGGCGATCGTCAGCAGCGGCGCACCGCTGTCGATGCGGAAACCCTGGCCGGTGAAGATCTTCACCGAGTCGATGCCGCGCGTGATCTCATGGGCGCCGAGACCTCCGCCTTTGCTGCGGTAGACGAAAATGCCATTGCCAGCATTCGGATTTTCGCCACCGGCGGCCTGGCCGCGCCCACGCCCGCGACCGCCGGTCATCACGACGTCGTGGTCGAACACGAAGCCATTGCTGAAGTGAGCGCCGAAGACGGCGGCGAGGTCACTCGCTGCACCTCCGAAGGGCATGTGGTCGGCGATCAGCAGCAGCGACCCGCCGGCGCGAACCCAATCGCGAATGGCCTCGATCTCCTTCTTGTCGAATGCCGAGGGAGTCGGCAGGCTCCATTTCTGGCCGCCGCCCTCGTTCCGCTTGTTCACGGCATTGGCGATGACGAGGATACGGGCGTCCTTGAGTGACTTCGCCGAGAACTTCTCCGTGTTGCCGGCGATACGGAATCCGTCGCGGCGCACAAGCTTCGCGAAGGCCACGTAGCGACCGTTCACGGTGTGGAAGTTATGATGCGCTTCGTCGAGCAGGATGAGTGGGCCGGCCCCTTCCTTATATGAAGGGTTGGGCACGGTCGGATTGAAGGAAGTGTCGGCAACCTGCTGGGCCTCGAGAGTTGAAGCGACGAGCAACAGCGCGACGATTCTCATTTGATGGGCGCTCCCGCCGCGATCCAGCGGCGAAGGACGTCGCGCTCGACGTCGGTGATGTGCGTCTTGTTGGCTGGCGGCATCGTGCGAGTCACGACGGCCCGCTGGTTGATTCGATCCACATGAGACGCGATCTGCTCGGGGGTATCGAACATGACACCCGCAGGCGCCGCCCCGAAAGTCAGGTCGGTCGGACTGGCCGAATGACAGGCAGCGCAGCGTCGATCGATAATGTGCCGTGCTTCCGAGAAGGAAGCCGGGCCTTCCGACCCTGTTCCCTGTTCCCTGATCCCTATTCCCTGTCGCTCGAAGATGTGAATGCCCCAGATTGTCGCGCCGACGACGACTGCCAGGATCGCCTGCCAGTACCGCGTCGTGTAGCGGACGTTGAGGATGTGCCTTACCGCCGCGCCGCCCGCGATCAGCACGAGCATGACCTGCCAGGCGTCCTGCGCGCCGAACAGGGATGGAAAGTGATTGCTCACCATCAACGCAATCACGGGAAAGGTGAAATAGTTGTTGTGGATCGAGACGCGCTTCGCGCGCGCGGAATCCGCGGCGGCTTTCGACTGCTCGCCATGCTCGACCGAGGCGACGAGATGTCGCTGCGACGGCACGATCGTGAAGAACACATTGCCCGCCATGATCGTGCCGAGCATCGCGCCCACGTGCAGGTACCCGGCGCGCGGATCGAGCAGGCGCATGAACAGCCACGACGCAATCATCAGGGCGGCCAGCCAGACTGCCAGCGCCACGCTCGGGAATCGCGGAGCGATCAGGCGATTCGACAACTCGTAGACTAGCCATCCGCCTATGAGAATTCCCGCCGCGATGACGAAGAGCGCCCACTGATGCATCGACGGCAGCGCGCCGTTCTGCATCGTCGCGCGTCCGCCGGCCCAGTACACCGCAATCAGCAGCCCAACGCCGGACAGCCACGTCGTGTACGCCTGCCACTTGAACCAGTGGAGCGGGATCGGAAGCTGCTGTCCCGGCAGGAGCGTCTTCTCGACATAATAGAAGCCGCCGGAGTGTAGCAGCCAGATCGCCCCGGAACCCTGATAGTGCTCGGGCTTCGAGTGCAGGTTGCGGTCGAGCCAGTTGAACAGCAGGGAATTGCCGACCCACATGATGCCGGCGATGACGTGAATCCATCGCGCGACCAAGTCGAGCATTTCCCAGCCAGCCGGACTCATTTCCTGCCTTGCATGATCTTGAGGAAGGAGCGTCCACGGAACTCTTCCGCCGTGAGCCCGGTCATCTGCAGCGCTTCGGCTTCCGTGATCGCGCCGGAGTTCAATCCGCGCAGGAAGAAGTTGAGCAGACCCTGGCCCGTCGCGGCGTCATCGAACACGTCGCCGACGAGCGTCGCCTGCGCGGCCTTGTCGACGAAGTTCTTGAGGCGCACACCCGCGGCATCGATTCCCTCGAGGAAGAACGAGTAGAGCGCGCCGTAGCGCGACACGAGCTGCGCCGGATGAAGATCCCATCCCTGATAGAAGCCGCCCGACAACGAATGACGCACGTCATCGAAGTGCATTTTCCAGGCGCCGTGCACGCTCGCGATGTTCGCCGCGCGTTGCTCTTCGGTCAACGACTCGCCGCGGTGAATCGGCACGGGCATGACGGTCGTCGAGCCATCCGACAGCCAGACGCCCGTCCCGGCGAACGCGACCTGCATGACATTCTTGGCGAACTCGCAGGCGGAGTGCTGCATCCGCTGATAGGACGCCGTGATATTGGCGCCGGCCGTATAGTCGTACGTCCCGAAATGCGCGCCGGCGAGGCGACCATCCGCGGCCTCGTACAGCTGCGGCAGCAGCGACACGCCGCGTGAATTGAGGATGATCTGCGGCGTCTCGACCATCGCCTCGAAGATCAGCGAGCGCGGCTCGAGCCCGAGCCGGTCTTCGAGCTCCCATAGCACATTCACGAAGAACTCGACCTGCTCGATGATCGTGATCTTCGGAACCGTGACGACCCAGTTGTCGGGAATGCCTCCGCTCTCGACGAGGCCGGTCAGGACGAGGTCGAGCGTGCGGATGGAGCGCGCGCGCAGCTCCTCGTTCAAGGTCTTGATGCGCATTCCGATGAATGGCGACAGCGTCTTGTCGGCCATCCCTTTCGTCAGTTCGGCCACCACGACGCCGGCATGATGATCTTCCTCGGCGTCGGGGCGATTGCCGTAGCCATCCTCGAAGTCGATGCGGTAATCCTCGACTGGCTCGCGACCGAGCTTCGAGCGAAGGCGTTGATCGATGGTCGCGAGCGCGGGATGCTCCAGAATGTCGAGCGCCATGCCGAGTGATGCGGCGTCCGGGGCATACTCCTCCATCGCTTTCTCGGCGAGGCGGCCGAGCTTGACGGTGGTGTCAGCGGCGAACAACTGGGCTCCGCCGTAGACCGTATGTACCGGCTGGCGGCCGCCATTTTCGCCAGGATGCGCCGCCGCGAATGCGAGGTTGGCATCGCGCAGGGCTTCGCTCGCTTCGTCGAGCCAGGTTTGGGTCAGTGAAGTTTTCATCCGTTGTAGATCTTGCCGCTCTTCTTCCGATAAAGCTCGAGCACCGCCTTCGCCTCGTCCCGCAGAACGTTGCGCTGGATCGAGATTCCGCGGTCTTCGAGATACTTGTAGGACTCCGGGAACACCGGCCCCTCCTCGAAGTTGAGTCGTGACGCGTCCTCCCGGCCGGCACCGTACACGACGCGCTTCACACCGCTCCAGAGCGTTCCGCCCAGGCACATCGCGCAGGGCTCGCAGGAGGTGAAGAGCTCGTGCACCGGCAGATTGGGGCCGCTGAGGGCGAAGGAGCCGACGAGCTGCTGCGCCATCATGAACGCGACCATTTCGCCGTGCAGCGCCGAGTTGTTGAGGCGAACGACGCTGTTCATCCCGACAGCGACGAGCTTTCCCGAGTCGCGCTCGAAAATCGCGGCGCCAAACGGGCCGCCCGTACCTCGCTCGACGTTTTCACGCGAGACCGCGATCGCAACGCGCATCTTGTCGAGATCATTGTCGTAGCGGCGACTGAAATCCACGACCGATTGGACCCAATCCGGGTACTCCACGTGAACCACGGGACGGCTGTTCGGCATGGTCAGTAGGCTACATCTTAGGGCACTATGACAAAAGGCCGCATCGAGGCGTTCAGCGACGGCGTGATCGCCATCATCATCACGATCATGGTGCTGGAGCTGAAGGTCCCGCACGAGGCGACGCTCTCAGCCCTCGTTCCGGTGATTCCGGTTGCCCTGAGCTATCTGCTCAGCTTCATCTACGTCGGCATCTACTGGAACAATCACCATCACATGTTCGCCGCGACGCACAAGATCGATGGCTCGGTGCTTTGGGCGAACCTGCACCTCCTCTTCTGGCTTTCCCTCACCCCATTCACGACGGCGTGGATGGGTGAGAATCACTTCGAGAAGACGCCCAGCGCGGTCTACGGGTTCGTACTGTTGATGGCCGCGATCGCCTACTACATCCTGCTCAGGCGAATTCTCCGCCTCGAAGGACCGCAGTCGACGCTGGCGATCGCAGTCGGCAAGGACAAGAAGGGAAAGATCTCGCCCGTCATCTATGCCATTGCGATCCCACTCGCCTACGTGTCGCCGTGGATTTCCGGGGCGCTGTACGTACTCGTCGCACTCAGCTGGCTCATTCCCGATTCGCGGATCGAGCGCGTGCATCACGCCACCGCATGAGTGTGCGACGCTCGGCGGCCATGAATCCACGCTACGTCGTGCTGGCGGGTGCAACACTCCTGGCAGGTGTCGGAATCCTGTTGGCGGCGTCGCGGGGGACATTGCCTCAGATGCGGGCGGCGGAGTTCGATGCGACGGTCGTGACGTCAGGGCTGGATACGCCGTGGGACATGATCTGGGGACCCGACAGCACCATCTGGGTCTCCGAGCGCGGAGGTCGCATCTCGCGCGTCGATCCGAAGACCGGCCGCCGAACCTCGCTTGGCGAGGTGGCCGGTGTCGCCGCGCGTGGTGAGAGTGGGCTGATGGGCATCGCGCTGCATCCCGACTTCCCACGCGAGCCCTGGTTGTATGCGATGCACACGTACGACGCCGGTGGCCTGCACAACCGTCTCGTTCGCCTGCGCTGGAGCGGATCGAAGTTCGACACGCAGCAGGTTCTGCTCGAAGGAATTCCGGGAAACTTCATCCACAACGGTTCGCGCATCGTCGTGGGACCGGACCGGATGCTCTACATCACCACCGGTGACGCGGGCGACGCCGACCAGGCGCAGGACTCGACTAAGCTCGGCGGCAAGATCCTGCGCCTCGATCTGAACGGCAAAGCTCCGGCGGACAATCCATTCCGCTCGGCGATCTGGTCATGGGGCCATCGCAACGGCCAGGGCCTCGTGTTTCACGACGGGATTCTCTACGAGACCGAGCATGGGCCGAGCGAGAACGATGAAGTGAACCTTATCCGTCGTGGCGCGAATTATGGATGGCCGAACAAGTCCGGCGTCGCGCCGCTCACGTCGTGGACGCCAACGGTCGCCATCACCGGCGCCGACTTTCACAACGGGGACCTGCTCGCGACATCGCTCGGCGGCCGCACTCTGTGGCGGATGACTCTTTCCGCTGACGGGACTCGTATCACCAACCGCTCGGCGATTCTATCCGGCGTCTACGGCCGCCTTCGCGACGTCCTGGTGGCCGGAAACGGCGACATCTACATCTGCACGTCGAACCGTGACGGCCGGGGCGCACCGGCCGACGGCGACGATCGCATCATCCGACTGACTCCCAAGCGCTGATGGTCAGCGCCGTCGAGTTCATCATCGGTCTCGCAATCGGCACGGGCCTGGTGTCGATCTACTATTACCTCCGCCTGCGAAAGGGAGGAGAGCAGACCGAGCGTTTTCGCAAGCGCTTTCAGCAGGCGCGGCTGATCTTCGGCGTGTCGGCGGTGCTCGCCGTTATTGGCGAAATCCTGATCCGACTCTGATGAAGGCCTTCATATTCTTGCTCGTCGCGTCGCAGGCCGTCGCGCAGTCAACGACGGATTGCGACCGCGGCGGAGTCCTCACTCCGCGGGGAGTCGGGCCGTTGACCATCGGCATGACGCCGAATTCCCTCACGAAGGTCTGCCGTGTGATCGGTCGTCGCGGGGTCGCGGAGTATTCAATGATGATCTTCGACGTGCGGGTTGGATTGGACACCGTGCAGGCGTTCGAGCAGCAGGGCCGCATTGCCTGGATCGAGGTGCATTCAGCGGGCATCCGCACGCGCGACTCGGTTGGCGTCGGATCCGGCGCGGCGGTGATCCTGCAACAGCCCGATCTCCATAGCGGTCCAGGTGATGGGACGAACACTTTCATGCTCGCTCCGCGCGCTGGCGCGCATTGTGGGCTTGTCTTCTGGCTCGACTCGCGAACGGCGGAAATGCTCAACGCCGCGCGCGGCGATCGATTGCGGCTGCTCGCCATGCGTGGCGCGGGAACGATCATTCAAATCGACATCCACGGTGAATGTCGCGCGGGGAATACGCCGTGAAGGTTCTGCTGTTCGGCAGCACCGGTATGGTGGGGCAGGGCGTGCTTCGTGAATGCCTGGCCGATCCCGAGGTAACCGAAGTCATCTCGGTTGTTCGCGCGCCTGCAGGACGCAAGGATGCAAAGGTGCGCGAGATCGTCCACGCTGACTTCGCCGACTTCTCCACGCTGCGCTTCGATGCCGATGCCTGCTTCTGGTGTCTTGGCGTCAGCTCGAATGGAATGAGTGAGGCAGACTACACGCGAGTGACGCACGACTACACCATCGCGGCGGCGAAGGTGATGAACGCGCGGCTTACGTTCGTTTTCGTCTCGGGCCAGGGCGCCGATCGCGACGTGATGTGGGCGCGCGTGAAGAAGCGCACCGAGCACGACCTGATGTCGATGCCCTTCAAGGCCGTCTACGTGTTTCGCCCAGGATTCATCCAGCCGCTCGACGGCATTCGCTCGCGGACGAAGCTGTACAACATCCTCTATCCAATGTTGTATCCGGTGATGCTCGCGATGAAAGTGTTCTCGCCGCGAAGCATCACCGACACGCGGCGGATCGGGCGCGCCATGCTCAACATCGCCAGGCGAGGTTATCCGGTGAAGATCCTCGAGAATCCAGACATCAACACGGCCGCCCGGTGAAAGTCCGCGTCATGGTCGACGGCGATGCACAGGCCGCAGTGCCTCTGCTCGACGAGCTCGGTTATTCCGTGGATGCCGCGGCGATTCCCGGTCGCATCGCCGCGGTCAGGGCCGAGCGTGGTGAGGTCTGGGTTGCTGAAGATGGCGGAGGGAAGCTGATCGGCCTCATCGCGGTGGCGAAGCATGCCGTGCTGCATGCGGCCGGTCCGGTAGGGATGATCACGGCCTTGGTCGTGTCGTCCGAAACGCGAGGGCAGGGAGTGGGTCGCCATCTGGTGACTCGCGCCAGGGAATGGGCGAAGCGCGAAGGATGTGTGCGTCTCACCGTAACGAGCGCTGAAAGGCGCGCGGATGCGCACGCGTTCTATCCGGCGTGCGGCCTTCCATATACAGGTCGTCGTTTCGGAGTCGCCATCGAGCAATGAAAGACGTCGATTACAGGACGATATCGCTGGTCGAAGTCGCCGACGGTCTTCGCGCGGTCGGCGCGGAGGCGCGGACCGTGTTCGGCGGACTCAATGAGCGTCAGTTGAATTGGAAGCCGAATGCGAAGCGGTGGAGTGTCGGGCAGTGTTTCGAGCATCTGGTGACGAGCAATCGTCTCATGGCGGACGCGGCGAGGTCCGCGATCGCGACCGGTCCGGTGAGCCTCTGGCAGAAGCTGCCCTGGTGGCCAACGGTGTGGGGCAAGGAGATGATCCGCACGCAGGGGCCGAAGGTGGGAATGAAGTACACGTCGCCGGCGAAGTCGACGCCGCCGAGTGGCGCGCCAGGAGACATCATCGGTCGGTTCGTAGCGCAGAATGCCGAGTTGGAGGCCTGGATCCGCGGGATGAGTGAGGCGCAGGCTCAGGTCATCATGATCTCACCCTTCGTGAAAGTCATCACGTACAGCGTTCTGGACGGCGCGCGCCTGCTGGTCGCGCATGATTGGCGTCATCTCGAGCAGGCGCGTCGCGTGAAGATCGAGATGCCCAAGATCACGTAGACGCGCCGCCTGTCGCCGATTCGCATTTGGCCATAGACTCTCTTGATGCGAACCGCCACACGCGTTGCCGAGGCGATTTCGGCGCTGATCCTTTTCATGTTGGGGGCATTCAATCCCCATGGCGAGGCGATGATCTACCTCATCGCGGGACTCGAATGCGTGGCGGCGATCTTCGTCGCGACCACCTTTCCCCGTAGAGGAAGCCCGTTCGTCGCCCTCGCGCTCGTTGTCGCGGTGCTCGTCACGATGACTAGCGGGCCTTTCGCCGGCAATGACGGCGGCGCGGGACTGCATTCGCCGATCATGGGCATCGGAGCGCTCATTCCCCTCGGGCTGCTCATTTCCCAGATCACTGCCGGCATCGGCGCATTGGGGGCGGTCGTGTCCAGCCGTCACGCCACGTAGCCGCGAATGCGTCCATCCAGTGTCCGCGAACGAGTCCTGTCCGCGGCAGGTGCCGCGCTGCTCTTGTTTGTAGCATTCGCCCTGACCGTCGTCGCCAGAACCGAAAAGTCCCTGCAGAGCGGCGGCGGCGCGCTCGTCGTGCTGGTGTTCTGGTTGATGGGCGGCTTCCTTGCGAGAATGGCGATGACGGCACCGATCCCTGCGGAAACTCCGACGAGCTCTCAGGAAGGCAGCGTTCTCGCCGATATGCTGACGGCGATTGTCATAAACGTCATTGCCCTGATGCTCGGTCTTTCATCGGGGTCGATCGCGATCGCGATGCCATTGGGCGTGGCTGGGGTCTACCTCGTGCTGATCGCCGCCTACGCCATTCATCAGTTTCGGAAGGGCCGGAAGCGGCGCGCCTTCCTGACGGGCCTGATTGCTCCAGTCGTGGTAGTCTTGATGGCGCTGAGCATTCGCGTCGCCTGACTTCCCAAGCAATATGTCAATTAGCGGCATGTGCTTCGATTACGATGAAATCAGATCTTGACCTCGCCCGCCGACTGGAGCGCGCAGAGGCGATGGCGAACGCCGCATCCGTCGATGCGAGGCGGGAGAGTGAACCCGCGAGTGGAGCCCAGTGGATCGAGGTCGCGGGCGCCTACGCGATGTTCGACAATCCTGATTCTCCGCTGACGCAGAGCTTCGGAGTCGGCATGTTCGATTCGTTCGGCGAGGGTGAGTTCGACAAGGTGGAGAGGTTCTTCTCCGACCGGGGTGCTCCGACCTCGCACGAAGTCTGTTCATTCGCCGCGCCGGAGGCGGTCACGCTGCTGAGCGCGCGTGGCTACTCGCCCATCGAGGCCTCGATCGTCCTCGTGCGTTCGACTCAGGGGGACGCGGCGTCATCATCGCCGATTCCGGTGCGAGTCGCGAAGGCGTCGGAGGCCGATGTGTGGTCGCGTACGGCTGCGGAAGGCTGGGCCGCTGACATGCCCGAGGCCCGCGACTTCCTCGAGAGCTTCGGCGCCTTGCTCGCGCGAGCGCGCGGCGTCACGTGCTTCATGGCCGAACAGGAGGGGAGGCCGATCGCGACGGCATCGCTCAACGTTCAGAACGGCGTCGCGCTGATGGCTGGTGCGTCAACGATTCCGTCGGCGCGGCGACAGGGCGCACAGCAGGCGTTGCTCAACACTCGACTGGCTTTTGCGCGCGAGCGAGGCATCGAGCTCGCCATGGTGGTCACGCAGCCCGGCAGTGCTTCGCAGCGGAATGCGGAGCGACAGGGCTTTCGTCCCGTCTATACGCGCGCGAAGTGGTCGAAGGCTATCGGCGCACGGTGATCGTCGCGGTCGCGCTCTTTGACGGATCACTCTCCGAGACCGCCCGCAGCGTGATCTTTGCGGTCGATGACGCAGAATTCGTGTGGCGTGCTTCGACGGCGTACGGGAGCGTCAGTCCGGGTTGCATTGCATAGAACGGATAGTCAGTGTCGACCGTCCAGCCCCTTCCTTCGACCGTGGCGGTGAATCGATAGACATCGTTGTCGAACACCGACGGTCGCGCGCGCGGATGAATACCGTCGGGGACCGGCGCAGTCGAGCCGGTGTTGGTGATGTTGAAGTAGACGTAGGTGCGCGGTCCGTCCCGCCAGATGGAGTCCGTGGTGGGCACGAGCGTCAGGCCTCGTCTGTGAGGCCCTGATCCATCGAGTGAACGCACGGCCACCTGGTAGCCAAGAATGCCCGTGCTTAGGTCTCGGGGACCACAGCAGATTCCGCCGTTGATAACGTAGAAATGCAGCCGGTTGGCGGTGTCCTCCCATTCGTACTTGCTGCCCGACCGATTACCGGCGTGGAACAAGGCATCGTTGAGTTGTCGATAGTCAGCGATCGAACGCATGACCGGCTCACCATTTGGCCTCTTGAAATCGATCCTGTTGATGTCCTCCGGATGCGCGTCGATCGTCCAGGCGAAAACGTTGACGCCATTGGGCCCCCCCGTGTTGCTCGAGCGATCCTTGTTCTTCGCGATCAGGACACCTTCATCGGGGACAAACGAGTCGTACCCAATGCGCTGAACGACCTCCATCGTATAGAAATTGAAGTTGGGCACGCCCGACGACAGCGGGTTGGTCGCCGGGTCGTCGACCGGCGTGCGATCTTGTGGTGACGGGCCGTCGAGGCGAATCGAAATGCCGGCGTATTGCCCACGTGACGGCGCGACGGCCCGAGCCCCCATCGATGCGATCGCGATTCCCGACTTGGCCAGTCCGTCACGACTCAGCATCAGCACCTGGCTCGAGTCGACGAACCCGAACTGCAGTCGCTGCCGAAGCATCAGCCCAGCCGACATCGACCCACCCATGTTGGGTGGGAGGACGAAGCGACTGTGCGGTCCGCCCGGTCCGTTGAACGAGCCGCGATCCATCAGATCCCACGGGCCGACGGGTGTTCTCCGATAGGGCGTGATGTACGAGTTGTTGTAGTTGTCGCCGATCGAGAACGCCGCATGCGCGATCTCATGGCGAATGGAGTTGATGCTCTCGCCCTGCGTGATGCGCCCGCCGCCAGCGTTGCTCCACGGCCACACGCCAGCCATCCAGCTCGTCCAAGGCACGTAGCGCGAGCGAACCCAGCGCGGCTTGGTCGTGTCGGGATTGCCCCATTCGCGCGTGATGTCCTCGCGCGTCTGGAACTTCATTTCGCCGAACTCCTGCCAGATCGCCGTCTCGTCATAGCCGGCGTACATGCGGACAACGAGATCGAAGCTCAATGCGAGTGAGTCGCCGATGTCCGCGCGCCAGAGCGAGTCGAGCTCACGTGACGCGTTGTTGTCCGGCACCGAATCGAACGGCACGTCGTTCTGCTGTAGCCCACCGTACTGGAAGAAGCGCTTCGGCATGCGATACGGACCGAAGCCCACTACCGTAACGCCGATCTGCCCACGCGACTGCTCCATCCAGTACTCGTGGATCGTGTGCCCATGATTCGACGCCTGCGGCTTGTTGTAGAAGTCCGCCCAGTATTGCGGCACCATCTCCCGCGTCACGGGATCGACGCGCGGATTCCCGAATAGATCAGACCCCTTGGGGAGCGTGACGACGAACGGATAATCCGGATAATCAGCCGGTACGATCGCGACGCGCATCGTGCGCTTCGAGCCGTGACGCGAGGTGTCGGCCCAGTTCACTCCGGGAATCGGCCTGTAGTCGTCCCACGTCATGTCATCCTGATCGCGAATGACTTGCGGATCGATGGGCGCCGCCGGACCAGGATCGCCATTGGGCCCAGTGCCGACCACGACCTGCGGCGCGCAGCTCACTACGCTGCACAGCAGGATCAACGAGAAAAGTGAACGCACGTTTTGCATCGACGGAAGTTCGGGAAAATATCGTCGGTTGGTCGGAAATTTGCCCCGAGCCCTGCGTTATGAATCCGCGCATTCGATCATGGGCTCTGGCGATATCGGCGGCGTGCGCGGCGGCGTGCGGTGACCACGGGCCCACCGAGATGACGGTCGCATCAGCGGCTGCGTCGACATCCGCAAGAACCGACGAAGTCGTCGGCCTCCTCAAGCGAACCGAGCCCCTCAGCGAGACTGTCAGCGCCAGCGCGGTGATCGGCCCACGCGGCGGAAAGATCCAGATCAAGGGCGCCGGCATTCGCGTGGACTTCCCGCGCGGCGCCGTTTCGGCCCCGACGCTCATCAAAGTCACGGCGCTTCGCGGCGACAACGTCGCCTACATGTTCGAGCCCCACGGCCTCGTGTTCAGCGCCCCGGTGACGATCAGCCAGAGCCTGCACGGCACAGCCGCATGGAAGACCTCGCTCGCCGACGAGCTCCAGGGGTCCTACTTCGAGCGGCTCCTCGTCGATCCATCGGAAACGTTCGCGCGCAGTCTCGAGAAGCGACTGGGCAAGCTGAAGGATTCCCGGTCGAGACTCGAGTTCTCGATCGAGCACTTCTCCGGATACATGGTATCGACCGGTGACGGTCTGCTTGGCGTCAAGGTCGAAGTCTCCATCGATATAACCTCGCGCTGATGTCCACGCTGGATCCGATCGGGCCGGACCAGCCCGCGCCCGAATCAACCGTCTGGCGCCGGAGTCCTTCCCGTGAAGTCCTCGAGACTTCCGGTTTCATCGAGCGCGCGCGCAAGTCGGCCGCGTCCGGTGCAGCCGACGAAGCCATTGGCTGGTATGAGCGCGCCCGGATCGCGCTCACCGTGCACGGACCGAGCGCCGACCTCGCCGACGTCATTCGATGGAAGGGCAGTGTTCACGCGGAGTGCGGCGATACGTCCGAAGCCGACCGGCTGTACCAGGAGAGTGCCCTCATCGCGTCCGCCGCCGGCTACGTGAAGGGCGAGGCCCACGCCCTGAACTGCCGCGCCACCATCGCGCAGCGCCGGGGCGAGCTCATGGTGGCCGAGGCGATGTATCACAAGGCGTCGGAGTTCGCATCCAGGGCCAAGGATCCGCGGCTCGTCGCGATGATCATTCGCAACCTCGGCATCGTCGCCAGCGTGCGCGGCAACCTCGATCTCGCCATCGCCCGGTTCCAGGAGAGCTTCGATCGCGCGAAAGCCATCGGCGACGATGAAGGGCAGTGCAAGGCGCTCAACAACATCGCGACCGCTCAAATGGAACTCGGTCTGTTCAGCGATGCTGAAAAGACGTATAACGCCGCGATCCGGCTCGCCCGCCGCCGCGGAGACCGTGCCCTCGAATGCGGCGCGCGCATCAACATCTGCGAAGCCATGATCGGCCTCGGCAAGATCAACGAGGCCGAAGTCGAGTGCATGGCGGCGTTGGGAATCGCCGAGTGGCGGGGTGATCGCCTGCGTCGGGCTGAGGGGCTCAAGGTGCTGGCCGTGATCGCACGTCACCGCGGACGCGACGACGAAGCGCTGTCGCTCATCGAAGACGCCATGGATCTCACCGACGCCGGCGAGGACATCGTCCTGGCGGCTCAGCTCAGAAAGGAACGCGGAGAGGTCGCCCGCATGCAGTTCCAGCTCGGGGAGGCGACGATCTATTTCCGCGAAGCGCGGGAGATCTTCCGGCGAATCGGCGCCGCGAGGCAGGTATCGGCACTGGACAAGGTGATCTCGGAATTGTCATCCTGATTGGATGACACTTCGACACCTGTTCCTGCTGGCCATTCCCGTCGCCCTGCAGGCCCAGGGCAATCGAGTCGAGCGCCTCTTGACGGCGATGCCCGCCGTTGACTCGACCATCAAGGCATTCGCTGAACGCGAGCATATTCCGGGCGCCGCTTGGGCGGTGATCATCGACGGGAAGCTCGCGCATGTGGGAGTGACGGGCTTCCGCGATCTCGCCACGAAGTCCGCAGTCGATTCGAGCAGCGTGTTTCGCATCGCGTCGATGACCAAGAGCTTCACGGCGATCTCGATCCTCAAGCTGCGGGATGAAGGCAAGCTTTCGCTGGATGATCCGGCGGAGAAGTACATCCCGGAGCTCGCCAGCCTGAAGTACCCCACGACGGATTCGCCGAAAATCACGATCCGTCAGCTGCTGTCACACTCCGAGGGTTTTCCTGAAGACAATCCCTGGGGCGACCAGCAGCTCGCGCGCACCGATGACGAGATGTCGCGCATGATGCGCGCTGGCATTCCATTCTCGAATGCGCCGGGCATCGCGTACGAGTACTCGAACTACGGCTTCGCGATCCTCGGCCGAATCGTCGCGAAGGTTTCTGGTCAGTCGTATGCCGACTACGTGACGACGAACGTGCTGCGCCCGCTCGGCATGGGCTCGACGACGCTATCGCCAACGTCAGTGCGGCCAAACCGCCTCGCGCACGGCTATCGCTGGGAGGACAACCAGTGGAAGGAGGAGCCACAGCTTCCGGACGGCGCGTTTGGGTCCATGGGTGGTATGCTCACGTCCTTGAATGACCTCGGGCTGTACGTGTCGGCGCTTCTCGGCGCCTGGCCACCGCGCGACGGAGTGGAGACGGGTCCCATTCGCCGGTCATCGCTGCGCGAGATGCAACAGATGTGGCGTCCGGGCGCGACGACGGTTCGGCGCGACGGCGCGGGCAACACCGTGTTGAATGTGCCGGGGTATGGATTCGGGCTGCGCGTGGCGACGAATTGTCTGTTCAACTACGTGGTATCGCACACCGGTGGACTGCCGGGATTCGGATCGCAGATGCGCTGGCTGCCGGACTATGGCGTCGGGATCATCGCGTTCGGCAATCGCACGTACACGGGATGGACCCCGCCGCTCGACCAGGCGTTCGCGATTCTGGCGCAGACGGGAGCTATGCAGCCGCGTCAGGCCACTCCGTCGCCGGATCTGGTGAAGATGTGGGAGACGGTGACGCGGTTGGTCATGGCGTGGGATGACAACCTCGCGAAGACGATCGCCGCCGATAACCTCTTTCTCGACCGCTCGATCGATCGGAGGGCGAGGGAGGTCGCTGCTCTGCGAGAGAGGGTTGGTTCCTGTTCGGCGGGGTCGGGTTTCGGATTCGTCGAGAATGCGTTGCGAGGACAGTGGATCATTCCGTGCGAGCGAGGCGGAGTGCTGGCATCGATCACCTTGGCGCCCACGATTCCGGTGACGGTGCAGTACATGGAATTCTCGGTGGCGCCGGCGTCAGGGGTGGTGGCGAGGCCGGCGATTTGTTCAAGTCCTTAGCGCGAGGTCTCTGCGGTAAAGCCTCTCGCTCAACCACCCCGATATGGTGAACCCCCTCCGCCTCCACCTCCACCACGTCGCCGCCTCCGTTTCTTCCTGGCAGCACCGGAACCCGCCGCAGGTGCCGGAGTCGCTGCATTCGCCGCACGACGCTCGGCCTTCTCGCGGGCCCGCTGTCTTTCCCCAGCCCGTTGCGCCCTGATCGCCGCGATACGCTCCGCTTGCGGCACCTCGAACTTGCCTTCGGGCTTTTTCGTGTAGTCGAAGTCCGGCAGGGTGACGCGCGGTAATGCCTTGCCGATCGCGCGCTCGATCGCCTTGAGATCGTCCTCTTCATCACGCGACACGAACGTGAACGCTTCGCCCGTCATTTCGGCCCGCGCGGTGCGGCCCACTCTATGGATGTAATCCTCGGCGGCCACCGGCACGTCGAAGTTGACGACGTGACCCAGCGCTTCGACGTCGATGCCTCGGGCGGCGATGTCGGTGGCGACGAGCACGCGATACTGGCCGCTCTTGAAGCCGGCGAGGGCGTCGGTGCGCTGCGCCTGCGAACGATTGCCGTGGATGCGCGCCGCCGGAATCCCGCGCTTGTCGAGGAATTCCCAGAGCCGGTTCGCGCGGTGCTTCGTGCGCGTGAAGACGAGCGCCTCCTTCATGACGCCTTTCTCGAGCAGCTTGAACAGCAGGTGCGTCTTGAGATCCTGGGGCACCGGGTAGACGGCCTGCGTGATGCCCTTGGCAGGAGCGGCCTTGCGCTCGAGGTTGATCGAGACCGGGTGATGGAGCATCTCCCGCGTCAGTGCCACGATCGGGTCGGGCATCGTCGCGCTGAAGAACATCGTCTGACGCTTCGCCGGCACGGATTTCATGACGCGCCGAATGTCGGGCAGGAATCCCATGTCCAGCATGCGGTCCGCTTCATCCAGCACGAGGAACTCGATGTTGTCGAGCTTCGCGTAGGGCTGCTTGAGATGGTCGAGCAGTCTTCCTGGTGTCGCGACGATGACGTCGACACCCGACCGGAATGCATGCTCCTGCGGGCCCATGCCGACGCCGCCGATGACCGGCGCGGCGGTGACAGGCGTGTGGACGGCGATGCCGTTGAGCTCTTCGACGATCTGCGCCGCCAGCTCGCGCGTCGGCGTGAGGATCAGGGCACGCGTCTTCCCGCGCGGCTTCCCGATCAGGCGTTGAAGGATCGGCAGGAGGAACGCGACGGTCTTGCCGCTGCCGGTCATCGCGCAGGCAAGAACGTCCTTGCCTTCCATGGCGGGCGGAATGGCCTCGGCCTGGATCGGCGTCGGCTTGACGAATCCGAGCTCCTTGATGCCGGAGAGCAGGCTCGGATGGAGATTCAACTTCGAGAAGGGCATCGCGCAAAGTAGTAGGTTGCCCACAGATTCATCGCGCATGGAGTTCACTCAGGATGACTCGCTTGCGCTGATGCTCGGCGGCGGCGGAGCGCGCGGCGCGTACCAGGCCGGCGTGCTTCGCGGCATCGCCCGACGCTTCCCGAACCTCAACTTCCCCATTCTCTCCGGCATCTCCGCCGGGGCCGTCAACACGATTCACATCGCCGCGCACCCGGGCCCGCTCGACGCGTGCGCCGACGACCTGATCGATCTCTGGCTCGCGCTCAAGCCGGAGCTCGTGTACGACGTGCGATCCGGTCCGCTGATGTGGAACGCGTTCAACTGGTTCGCCCGGCTGATGTCCGGGGGTTTCGGGCGAGGTCGCGAGCCGATGCGCGGCATGGTCGAGACGGACCCGCTGCGGAAATACCTCGAGGGCGTCCTCGACCGGGCGCCGGACGGCACGATTCCCGGAATCCAGCGCAACATCGAGAGTGGGCGCCTCAAGGCGTGCGCGCTTTCATCGACGAGCTACACCACGGGCCAGTCGGTCACCTGGATCGAGGGCAGAAACATCGAGCTCTGGCAGCGCCCGCAGCGGCGCACCGAGCCCGCCAAGCTGACCGTCGAACACGTGATGGCCTCCAGCGCCTTGCCGATGCTGTTTCCAGCGGTGCAGATCGGCAACGAGTGGTACGGTGACGGTGGCGTGCGGCTCACCGCGCCCTTGTCCCCATCGCTGCATCTTGGGGCGACCCGCATCCTCACCGTCTCGACGAAATATCAGAAGTCGCACGTCGAGGCATCGACACCCACCACGGCAGGATATCCGCCGCCCGCGCAGGTGCTCGGGACGCTCTACAACGCCGTCTTTCTCGATCTCGTCGATGAGGACATCATGCGGCTGCGCAAGGTGAATCAGCTGCTGATGAATACGGCACCCGAGAAGCGGGGAAACATGCGCGTCGTCGACATCATGGTCCTCCGCCCTTCGGAAGATCTTGGACGTATGGCGCGCCGATTCGAGCCCAGGCTGCCGCCCCTGTTCCGTTATCTCACGCGCGGACTCGGCACGCAGAAACAGGCGAGCCCCGACCTGATCTCACTCATCCTGTTCCAGAACGACTACCTGAAGGCATTGATCGATCTGGGTGAGAAGGATGCCATCGCCGCCGGCGATGCGATTCAGCGATTCCTCGATCGTCCGGTCATGGAGATGGTATGAGAGAGCTTCGAGCCGACGAGCCCACGAGTCTCTCGGAACGCAGAGCTTCGAGGCTGAGCTCCGCGCTCGAGCCCAGGAGTGGCAAGTTCACTCGAAGTGTGTTTGCCCTACTTTGTCTCTCGAGAATGATGGGTGCGCAGGATGTGGTATATGAGAAATCAGTTTCGGAGCTGGGAGGGGACCTCGCGGCGGGTCGCGTTACCTCCGTCCAGCTCGTCGATGCCTATCTCGCGCGGATCACGGCGTACGACAAGCAGGGGCCGTCGATCAACGCCATCATCACGCTGAATCCCAAGGCTCGCGACGACGCGCGGCGTCTCGATGCGGAGCGTCGAAGTGGCAAGGTGCGAGGGCCGCTCCACGGCATTCCCGTTCTCGTGAAGGACAACTACACGACGACGGAGATGACCACGACCGGAAGCTCCGTCTCGCTCGCCGGCTTCATTGCCGGCAAGAACGCGTCGCAGGTCCAGCAGCTCCTCGACGCCGGCGCGATCATCCTCGGCAAGACGGTGATGCACGAGCTGGCGATGGGCGTCACCGGCGCGAGCTCGCTCGGCGGACAGACGTGCAATCCCTACGACCCGACGCGTATTCCGGGAGGATCGAGCAGTGGCACCGGAGCGGCCGTGGCGGCGAGCTTCGCCGCGATCGGTTGGGGTTCGGATACGTGCGGCTCGATTCGCGTGCCAGCGGCGTCGAACAACCTGTTCGGCCTTCGCCCGACCAAGGGGCTCACGAGCATCGCCGGCATCATCCCGCTCTCGCACTCGCAGGACGTCGCCGGTCCCCTCGCTCGCACGGTGACCGATCTCGCGATCGGGCTCGACGCAACGATCGCTGCCGACAAAAAGGACTCGGCCACGCGGGTACTTCTCGACCGGAACGGCTTTTCCTTCTCGAAGGTACTCAATGCGAATGCGCTCCGCGGCGCGCGGATCGGAGTGTTCACGCAGCTGTTCGGCAACCAGCCCGAGGATCAGGAGGTGGCCGACATCGTACGAGCCGCCCTCGCGCGAATGAAAGACGCGGGGGCTGAGCTGATCGAGGTCGCGATTCCTGGACTGGACACGCTGGCCCAGCGTGCTGGCGTGATCGACTACGAGTTCAAGCCGGACTTCGAGGAGTTCATGGCCGCATTCCCGAATGCGCCACTGAAGTCGGTGCAGGAGATCATCGATCGGCGTCTCTATCACATGGCGATCGACGCGAGCATCAATCGTCGCAATGCGAACGGCTCTCGCACAAGCGAAGCCTACCTGTCGGCACTCACCCGTCGTGACAAGGCCCGTGATCGCGTCGAGCGCGTGCTCGATTCACTTAAGCTCGATGGCATCGCGTATCCGACAACGCGTCGCAAGCCGAGCGTGATAGGACAGCCGCAGCCGGTGAACAACTGCCAGGTGAGCGCGGTGACAGGACTTCCGGCGATGACAATGCCCGCGGGCTTCACGGCCGACTCATTGCCGGTCGGGTTCGAAATCCTCGGCAAGGCTCTGTCGGATCGGAGGCTCGTGTCGCTCGCATTCGCGTATGAGCAGCAGGTGCATCCGCGTCGCGCGCCCAGGACGACGCCGGCTCTCGCCACAACACCCAAGCGTTGACAGCTTCCGTGCTTTTCCGCCCGGACGACTCGAAGCCTCTCGACCTCCTCGAGGAAGAGGAGTGGGACAAGATGCTGGAGATGGGACGCACTCGATACATCGCCACGCGAACTGGATCTGTTCTGGCGAATTCGATCCTGCCGATCGGTCTTACCGTCTGGGGCTTGTGGTGGATGCCACAAACACGTCCATACATCACGGGTCCCTTCACGATAATTCCGCTCGCGATCGGGACCGCCCTGCTTGGCTCCCTCTCCGCCGCCTACGCCTGGGACACGTGGCGGAGTTACGAACGACGCTCGCTATTGGAGAGCGATAAAGCCCCCATCGACAAAGTCGACTGGCTGATGGTCAGAACGCGCCACTACAGTCTCCGGGCCGCAATCATATCGACAATAGCCGTCGGAATCGTATCACTGGTTCGTTCGCCGCTATGGTTGACGGCGATGATGGGAGGCGTATGCGCCATGTCATGGCGTAGCGTAATCCTCCAACAGCGCCGTCGGCACCTATTCCAGCCCAAGAAATGAGACCACCGATGACTCGAACCGCTCTCGCCCTCTCACTCACCCTCGCACTCGTCGCGTGCGCCCCGGCGTATAAGACCGAAGTCATTCGGGCGACGTCGGGTCCGCCGCGTCCGTTCTCGCCGGCGGTGAAGGCGAACGGCTTCATCTACCTCTCGGGCCAGGTCGGAACCGATAGCACGGGCAAACTTGTGGCGGGCGGTATCCAGGCCGAGACTCGTCAGACCATGAACAACATCCGCGACGTGCTGACGCGCGCGGGATCGTCGATGGACAAGGTGGTGAAATGCACGGTCTTCATCCTCGACATGGCCGAGTGGCCGGCGATGAACGAGGTGTACATCACGTACTTCAAGGGCCCGCCGCCGGCACGTTCGGCAGCGGGCGCGAGCGGGTTAGCGCTCGGTGCGCGAGTGGAAATCGAGTGCATTGCCGCGCAGTGATCCGCGGCTTCACGGTCGTTGTCGCCGCGCTGGTGTCGCGCGTGGCGGCTGCCCAGATGAATTCGCCGGAGTTCTCGCGGGACTTCGACCGGGTCGACCGTCAGGCGAGGCAGATCACCACGCAATTCAGCTGCGTGGTCGACCTCAAGGGTCTCGCCGAAAGCGGAGTCGCGACCACCGCCGACACATCCGGCGCGTACATGATGTGCGCGACGCTAGGTGGACGCCTCGTCGGTATTCTTGGGAAGGTCGATTCCTCGTATAAGCGCTTTCTCAAGTTCGCCGCATTCGACCCGGAGCGCCGTGCGCGGATCACGACTCCGCTCGACACGGCTGAGGCGCTCATACTCCTGACATCACAGAGCCGTGCCGCTTATGCAATGAAGGATGACGGCACGCAGTTCCTTCCGCTCGTCGCCATACGCGCCGACTCGGGCATCCATGTCTGGGTAGTTCCAGGATCGATCATCCCGATGCCGGTTCCACAGGTGGGAGGCGAATACCACTTCCTCATCTCGGCCGATGGCCGAAAAATTCTGCGCGCCGATTCCGCCGCACCGAAGCGCCCCATCCCGCGCCCGCCGGGCAGCAGCCGCGCGTGGGTCATCGAGACTGGATCCGATTCGGTACCGACGTTTTCCGAGATGCTGCTCGCGAACTTCCTCAGCAAGGCTGGCCACTCGGCCACTCTCGCCATGAAGACGAAGACGGCGCAGCTGGTCGGCGACTTCGACATGGCAGTATGGGTCTTCATGCCCAGGAAACCGTGAGTCATCGCAAGGCCATCACGTCGATCGTCGCCGCCTCGTCGGGTAACCTCGTGGAGTGGTTCGACTTCTACGTCTACTCCTTCACGTCGATCTACTTCGCGGCTTCGTTTTTCCCGAAGGGCGACCCCACCGCACAGCTCCTGAGCACGGCGGCGATCTTCGCGGTCGGATTCTTCATCCGGCCCGTGGGCAGCTGGTTCTTCGGCCGGGTGGCGGACCGCCATGGCCGGCGTACCTCGATGGTGTGGGCCGTGATGCTGATGTCGGTGGGGTCGGTGATGATCGCCTGTCTCCCGACCTATCAGACGATCGGAGCCGCCGCGCCCGCCCTGCTGCTGGTGGCGCGGCTCATTCAGGGATTCTCCGTCGGCGGTGAGTACGGCACGAGCGCTACCTATATGAGTGAGGTCGCGCTTGCTGGCCGGCGCGGATTCTACGCGTCGTTCCAGTACATGACGCTCATCGGAGGACAGCTCCTCGCCACGCTGGTGCTGGTGGTGCTGCAGCAGTTCCTGACGGTCGAGGAGCTGCGCGCGTGGGGATGGCGGATTCCCTTCCTCATCGGAGCGCTCGCCGCAATCGTCGCGCTGTTGCTGCGTCGCTCGCTCGAAGAGACGACGAGCGAGGCATCACGGTCCAAGTCGCATGCCGGAACGATTCGGGGGATCCTCCAGCATCCCAGGGCGCTGTGGATGGTCATCGGCATCACCGCGTGCAGCTCCGGAAGCTTCTACGCGTACACGACATACATGCAGAAGTATCTCGTGAATACCGCGAAGTTCGACCCGAAGATCGCGACGAACGTGATGACGGCGGCGCTCTTTTGCTTCATGATGCTTCAGCCCATCTTCGGCGCGATCTCCGACCGGATCGGGCGGCGGACGTCGATGCTGTGCTTTGCGGTCTTCGTGATGGTGATGACGGTGCCGCTCATGAAAGCGATCGGCGGAACGACGAGCCCTTACGCTGCATTCGGGCTGATCCTCGCCATCCTCACGGGAGCAAGCTTCTATACGTCGATCAGCGGCATCGTGAAGGCCGAGCTCTTTCCGGTCGAAGTGCGCGCGCTCGGCGTTGGGCTGGCGTACGCGCTTCCCAACGCGCTCTTCGGCGGTACCCTCGAGTACGTCGCGCTCCGGTTCAAGCAGCGCGGTATCGAGTCCGCCTTGTTCTGGTACGTCGCCGCCCTCGGCCTCGCCTGCCTGGTCGCATCGCTGGCCCTGCCACGCAGAGAGGGCGGCTACATGGCGGACAGCAGGTGAGAGTGGGGAGAGGGAGTGGGACTTGGCGTTGTCGTGTCACTCCCACTGTTTAGCGATCATTCGCCCCGCATCGCGATGAGTGGGCTGACGCGTGATGCACGCAGCGCGGGAAGCCAGCTCGCGCCGATGGCGACGACGGCGAGTGCCGATCCAACCGCGACAAACGTAATGGGATCGAGCGGATTGACCTGAAAGAGCATCGATCGCATCCATCGCGTCGCGCCTATGGCACCAGCGCTGCCGATCAGGATTCCGGTGAAGGCGATCAGCGCCCCCTGTCGCACGACGAGCATCCGCACATCAGCGGGAAGTGCGCCGAGGGCGACGCGAATGCCGAGCTCGCGCGTTCGTTGAGCGACGGAATAGGCGATGAGACCGTAGATGCCGACGGCGGCGAGGCTCAACGCGACCGCGGCGAACACGGTAAGCAGGAACATGTTGAACTTCCGGTCGGCGATGCCGTCCGAGAGCTTGTCATCCAGCGCGCCGAGCTCGGACATGGGCATCAGCCGATCGAAGTCCTTCACGGCATTTCGCACTGCGGAAATCATCCGACGCGGGTCGCCGGTGGTGCGCACGACGTACGCCTGGCTTCGGGCGATCCCCACCGAAGGTCCAGTGTCAATCTGCGCGACGGGCATGTAGATCGACGGAGGTGCTTCTCCGGCAAGACCGGACTCCTTGATGTCGCCGACCACGCCGACGATGGTGCGCCATTCACCGGGGCGATCCGGAGGACCCTGCTTGATTCGCCGGCCAATGGCGTTCCCGCCGTAGCGCTGCTTGGCCAGCGTCTCACCGATCATGGCCACAGGCTCGCGTCCGGCCACGTCGAATTCGTTGAACGTGCGTCCCGCGCGCAGGGGCATGCCCATCGTCTCGATATAGCCCGGCTGGACGAGATTGTTCGAGCCGATCGGCGGCTTCTCCGGCAGCGGTCCGGCAGCCGGATCAGGTGTGAATACAATCCACCACGGATCGGTCGTGAGGATCTGCGACGCCGACGACACGGACTTTACCCCCGGGATCGCGCCGAGACGTTGGGCGAGGAGATGCTGACCCGTCATCGCTTCGGCATGCGTGGGGTAGCGCGACTGGGGAAACGCCACGCGGAAGCTGAGGAGGTTATCAGGCTTGAATCCAGGGTCGACGCTGCGGAGGCGCATAAAGCTGCGCAGCATCAGTCCGGCCCCCACCGTCAGTAATAATGCAATTGCGATTTCAGCCACCACCAATCCGCTGCGGGACAAACCCTTTCCTCGCGCCGTCGCCTCACGCAGCGCCGTCTGCAGATCGTCGCGTCCCGCGATGCCGGGGAGAATCGAGAAGATCATTCCCGTCAATCCGGTGACGGCGGCGGTGACCGCGACCACACGCCAATCGAGCCCGATGTTGTAACCGTTGAGCGAGCCATTCGGATCGAAACGCGTCAGCAGCGTTGCGCCGTAGCGACCCACCGCGAGTCCCACGAGCCCCCCGATTCCAACGAGCACGAGACTCTCCGTCAGGAATTGCTGCGCCAGTCGCGATCGTGAAGCGCCGATCGCGCGACGTACCGCGATCTCTCGTTGGCGGGCAACCGACCGCGCGACGAGCAGGCTCGAGACGTTGAGGCAGGCGATCAGGAGCACGAGGCTGACTGCGCCGAGCATGACGAGCAATGGACGACGTACCGGGCCCACGAGTGCTTCGCGGAATGACGACACGTTGCCCACTATCTGTTCGGTGGGTCCGCGATAGGACTCTGGATATTTGCGTGGCAGGTTGCTCGCCACACTCGCGACCGCCGTCGACGCCTGCTCGGCCGTGACGCCGTTGGCGAGGCGACCGAATGCCCACGTGCCATAATTGTCGCCACGGCGCGCCATCACCGCGGGCGAGAGCGTGTACAGGGCGAAGATGTCCGCCGGAGTCGCGCCGACACCGCCGATCGGGAACTGCACGCTTGGCGGCATCACTCCCGCGACGGTCGCTACGCTCGAAACGCCAAAGGGCATCGTCTTCCCGACGATCGTCGAGTCACCGCCGAGTCGCGTCCGCCAGAAGGAGTAGCTGACGATCACTTCGAGTGATCCGGGCGTCGCGCTGGGGTCCCTGGCATTCTCTGCCCACGTGGCTGGAACGCGTCCAAGCAATGGCTCGCGTCCGAGCACGCGCAGGAAATTCCCCGTTACCACTGCGCCAGGAACGCGGTCGAGCGTACCGTCCGCCGACCGAATGGTGAAGGTCCGTGATTCGTAAACCGCCGTGGACTGAAAGACCTTCCCGTCGAGCTCGCGATAATCCATCAGCTCCGCTGCGGCGATGCGACCCATGTCCGGGCCCATCTTCGGAGCGCCCTCGTTGATGACGACGATGCGATCGGCGTCGCGGTAGGGCAGCGGACGAATCAACACGCCGTTGACGATCGAGAAGATCGCGCTGTTGACGCCGATACCGAGGGCGAAGCAGAGGATCGCGGCGATGGCGAGGGCAGGGGAACGCCGAAGCTGACGCACGCCGAAGCTCGCGTCGGCGATGATGGACTCGAAGCGATCGCGCATGGTCTTCTCCCGTTCCTGTTGTTTATCGACGTTGAGCGTCTGCGCCCGGAACCGAGCGAGATCACCGAGGCGCTGGAGTGTGGCCGCCTCCGCCTGCTCTGGTGTCATCCCGCTGGCAACCAGCTCGTCGATGCGGGCGGAGATGTGAAATGCGATTTCGTCATCGAGATCGGCGGCGGCATTCGGCCGAA
>JADMIO011545386.1_pt1 | contig 35550 bp, 31 predicted proteins | sample 8958161 | NCBI WGS metagenome assembly JADMIO01 (sample SAMN16585339, study PRJNA669376) | soil metagenome | isolation source: Crop rotation soil | place: USA: Cullars Rotation, Alabama | collected 2011
GACTTCAAGTCACGTGAATTCCAAGCTTCGGATCCCACTGTGCTGGAAAGGAACTCACCCGAGGTGACCCAGCGGCAGTCGGCGACCCGCACCGCCTTCGGCTCGACGTCGCCCAGGATCTTCGCCTGATAGAGCGCCAGGTCGACGGAATAGCCGTCGTAGTCGTGCGTGCGGCGGCCGATGCAGGCGCCCGCCTCGACCTCGACCCCCACGCGCTCGCTCACTTCGCGCTTGAGGGCCTGGGCGTCGGTCTCGCCCTCTTCGACCTTGCCCCCGGGAAACTCCCACAATCCGGGCAACACCGCCTGGGGACGGCGCTGCGTGATCAGATATCGATCGCCGCGCGCGATCACGGCCGCGACCACGCGCAGGTGAGGGACCTTGGCCATGACGGACCTCCATATTGTGGTATCACCTGCACCATGGTCAAACGGGTCACACCGAACGAGGCGGACGCCCTGCTGAAGGAGGGGTGGGCCTACCTGGACGTCAGGTCGATCCCGGAGTTCGAAGGCGGGCATCCGGCGGGCGCCGCGAACATCCCGCTGCTGCACATGACCGGCGGGCGGATGGCGCCCAACCCGGCGTTCCAGGCGGTGGTCGAGGGCAACTTCGCCAAGGACGCGAAGATCGTCGTCGGCTGCAAGTCGGGCGGCCGCTCGCTGCAGGCGGCGGGGCTGCTCGAAGCCGCGGGCTACACGAGCGTCGTCGACATGCGCGGCGGGTTCCACGGCGAGCGCGACAACCTCGGGCGCGTCGCCTGCGCGGGGTGGGCGGAGTCCGGCTTGCCCGTCGAGGCGAGCGCGCCTCCCGACAAGACGTACGCCGAGCTCGAGAAGCACGCGGCGCGCAAGTAAGGCGACCGGCCGCGCGCGGCGTGAGGCGGGTGACCAGCCGCGCCGGCGCTGTACGTGTTGGTTGCGCGCGGCCGCGACCCGGGCGACGTTGGGGCATGAAAAACTTCGCCTTCGCCGCTCAGAAACAGTAGCGGCCGCGCGAAGCGGCGCGGGCGCGGGCGGTCACTCGCTGGCGCCGACGACGACGCCGTTCTTCTGGCAGAGCGCGCGGACCAGGTTTCGGTTCTTGTCGTCGAGCTTGGCGTAGGCGCGGGCGGCCGCGTCCGCGTCCTTGAGCGTGCACGAGCAGACCGCGATGATCTGGTAGGCGTCGGTCATGCCGGGCTTCGCGTGCAGCGCCTTGCGCGACAGGTCGACGGCCGCGCCACATTGCTGACGCAGCCAGGCCTCGCGGGCCTGCTTCATCAGCGCGTCGGGGTCGGCGGCATCCTCGGCCGCGGCCGCCGGCTCGGCGTGCTTGGCGGGCGGCTCCGCGCGCTCCGCGCGGGGCGGCGGGTCCGCGGCCGTGAAGGTCGGGCTCGGGCGCGGCTTGGCGGGCCGCGCCGCCACCTGCGTGACGGGAGCGGCCGCGGCGACGCGCGTCGGCTCGGCTTTCGCGGGGTGGCAGAGCCGGACCATCTCGCGGGCGATCGTGTTGCGCGGGTCGAGCCGGATGACCTCCGCCACCTCGGTCTTCACCTCCGCGCAGCGCCCCGCGGTGCGTGCCTTGTCCGCCGCCGACATGTGCTCGGCCACCAGCAGCGTCCGCGCCTCGTCGTAGCGCGGTTTGGCGCGACGCTTGTATACGCTGTCGGCTGGAATCTGCTCGAAGCGCGCCATCGCCTCGGCGTAGTTCTTCGCCGTCGAGGCCTCGTCGAACTGGGCGAACATCAGCGCGCCCTGGCGCTCGGTGTCGACGCGGCGGCGCAGCGTGGCGGCGTCGCGCCGGACGCTCGGATCGTCGATCGTCGTGCCGAGGCGGTCCAGCGCGGCGCGCGACTTGTCCCAGTCCTCCGCGACGGCGGCCTGCTTCGCCTCCGCGAAGATCGACGCGGAGGTGGCGCCGGCCGCCGGCGCGGGCGCCACGGGCTCCCCGGTCGGGGCCTCGGCCGGCGCGGGTGGGGGCGGCGGCGGCGCCGGCTCGGCGACCGCGGCGACCGGAGGCGGCGCCGGGGCGTCGGCGGCGTTGTGCCTGCGCATCACGAACAGCACGGCCCCGAGACAGGCGACGCCGGCCGCGACCCCCATGGCCAGCTTGCCCTGGACCGACATGCCGAGCGCCGCCGGCTTGAACACGAACGTCTCGAGCGGGCCGACGAAGCGCAGCTTGACGTGGCCGAGCTCGATGATGTCGCCGGGATTCAGCTCGATGCGCTCGTAGTCCTCGCCGTTGACGCGAACGCCGTTCGCGCTCTGCAGGTCGACGATCGTGTAGTGGTCGCCGTCGCGCACGATCTTCGCGTGGTGGCGCGAGATCGACCGGTGGCCGAGCACGATGTCGTTCTCGTCGGTCCGGCCGATCACCTGTGCGGCGCGATCCAGGGTGAACTCCATCCCGGCCAGATCGGTCGTCAGGACGAACATCCGGGCCGGCGCGGTGCCGGCGGTCCGATCGGGCACCGACTCGCCCAGCGCCCGGATCGGAACGGTGGGCTGGGCCTCGGAGACGTCCGGCACGGACGCCACGGCCTGGGCCTGGGCGGCGGGCCGGCCGGCGCCCGAAGGCTGGGATGACGGCTGGGCCGACGGCTGAGCTGTCGCCTGGGCCGCCCGCGGGGGCGTGGAGCGGTAGGCGGGGGTGTGACCGCCGAGGGGTTGGGGCGCGGGCGCCGCGACCGGTTGCGGCACCGGCGGGCTCCGGCGCGCGGCGGGCGCGCCCTGCGGGCCGATCGGCACCGGCGCGGCACCCGGCGGCGTCAGCACGGGAATGGGCGCGGGCGTCGCATCCTGTGTCGGGAGACCGGTGGCCAGCGGCGCCGTGTCGACGGACGGGATGTCCGCGGGCATCGCCGCCATCGCGCCCGGCTGGGGCGACGGCACCGCCGCCATCGCGGCGACCGACGCGCGCCCGGGGATCGAGACCGATCCACCGACCGTCGCCGTCGGCGCGACGGTCGGGATGGCCGGCATCGTGGGTCGGTCCCCGATGGCCGTCCCGCCGGTGGCGCGGTCCGGGGCGGCGTTGGTGCGCTCGCCCCGCAACGCCAGGCGATAGTCGCCGATCTGCACGTCGTCGCCTTCACGCAGCGGCGTCGGCGTCGCGATCTTCGCGCCGTTGACGCGAACCCCGGTGAAGCTTGCGAGATCCTCGATGTAGAGCGCGCCGTTCTGGCGGACCAGACGGGCGTGACGCCGCGAGACGTTCCGCTCCGTCAGCCGGATCGTGTTGCCTTCGAGACGGCCGATGGTGATCTCGTCCCGCGCGAGCGGAACCACCGTCGTCTTACCTTCATCGTCCTCGATCGTCAGCTTGAGCACGGCAGAGATCCGGCGGTCTTACGACTTTATCCGTCGCGGCGATCAGGGTCAATCGCTCCGTCGGGTCGCGCCCGGCCAGGCGGCTACTTGATGAGGATCAGCGAGGAGGCGATGACGATCGCCATGCCGATGATGAACGCCGCCACCACGATGGCGACCGCCGTATTGCGGTTTTCGTGGATCTCGCGGCGCAGGTTGTACGGGGTGATGAGCTCCCACAGGTAGTACCCGATGATCAGCAGGACGATCCCCGACAGGCCGAACAGCGCCGCGTCGAGGATGAGGCGCCACAGGGGCGGTTGCATCAGGACCTGCGGCGGAACGGGCGGCATCGGGTCCATCGGGCTCCCAAGGTCAAGGGGTCGAGAAGGTCAGAACGGTCAGAGGCTTCGCAGCTCGGGATACGTGGTCATCACGTCGGTCTCGGTCATCGAGTCGTTCGCGTCGGCGGGCGTCCAGATCACCTCGAGGCCGAGCAGCCCGTCAGGCGAAACGCCGCCCAGCTCCGACAGCAGGGCCGCCAGCTCGTCGGGGGAGCCGACGGGGCGGAAGCGGGCGAGCGGCGTGCGCGTGGCCGCCACCAGGGTGACCACCACCAGCTCCAGCGCCTCCTTGCCCTCCTCGGCGGGGGCGTCCGAACGGGCGGTCCGTCCGTCGGCGACGCGGACGCGCTCGACCTGGAAGCGCGAGCGTTCGGAGAGCGAGACGCCGTTCATCGCCGTCTCGGCGTTGGTGAGGCTCATGGGTCCCCGCGCCTCGGCCGCGGCGTAGCGGATCGAATCCTTGTTGCGCAGCAGCTCGAGCGCCGACTGCTGGAGCAGCGCCGCCAGCCCCGCTTCGCTGGTGGTGTCGCCCTGGGCGGCGAACTGCGACAGCCGGTCCTGGATGCCGCGCGCCGAACGTCCGAGCGCCAGCTGCAACTTGTAGAGGTATGCCCGTCCCGAAACCGCGGCGGCCTCGTCGTCACCCGTCGGGAAGCCCCACGGCGCGCCGCCGCTGCCGGCGCGCGCGGCGCGGACCGCGCGCATCACCATGGCCGCGCCGATGCCGACGGCGACCAGCACGAACAGCGTGCCGAACAGGCCCACGCCCCCGTAGCCACCGCCCCAGCCCCAGCTGGGCAGGAAGAAGAAGTGCGACCCGCCGCCACCGTAATAATTGCTGCCGCCGCCCGAATAGCTGCTGCGCGGCGCGGTCATCCCGCCGCCGGACCGGAATCCCAGCCGGCCGCCGAAGCTGCCGCCGGAGCGCGGCCCGGCCAGCGCGAGCGTCGGCAGAAGCATGACCACCGCGAGCACCAGAACCTTGAGCCAGCCGGCCACACCGCGAATCGTCATGACGCGCGGGAGTCTAGCAGGTCGCTGACATTCCGGGCGGCGCGGCGGGAGCGCAACCTCCACCATGTCTAGACTCGCGCGCGCCGCCGGTGCTTCGACAGCTCCTCGAAGTACTGGCGCAACGTCGGCAGCGCCTGCACGAGGCGGCGGAAGTAGTCGCGCCCGAGGAACATGATCGTCGTCCGCGACAGCGTCCGCACCGTCGCGCTCGTCGGCGTGTCGCCAAGCAGCGACATCTCGCCGAACACCTCGCCGGCGCCCAGCTTCGCCACCGTCTTGTCGCGGCCGGCGGGATCGCGGCGCAGGATCTCCACCTCGCCGAGCAGGATCACGAACAGCCCCTGGCCGGCCTCACCCTCCCGGATGATCACCGTGCCGGGCTCGAGGTCGTGCCCCTCGAAGCGCTTCAGCAGCTCCATCTGCTGCTGGTGATCGAACGGCTTGAACAGCGGCGACGTCGCCAGCAGGTTCTTGAGCAGCCGCTCGCGCGCGAAACGATCGAGCCGTTCGTTCAGCACCGGCACCTCGGCGCAGAGCCTCCCGATGGTCGCGCGATCGATCTCGAGGAGGTCCGCCTCGCCGACCACCTGCACCGACGCGGTCCGGGCCTGCTCGGTCAGCAGCGCCATCTCGCCGAACAGCGACCCCTCGTGCAGGCGCCCGCGCTCCACGTCCTTGCCGTTGCCGGCGCGCGCCACCACCCGCACCTCGCCGGTGGCGACGAAGTAGAACGCGGTGCCGAGCTGTCCCTGGCGGATGACGACGTCGCCGTCGCCGGCCCGGATCAGGCGCAGCGACTGGATCGCAGCCGGGAACAGGTCGGGCGGCAGCTCCGAGAAGAACGGCACCGGCAGGAACTGCTCCGGGTACTGCACGAACGCGGTCAGGTCGAGGGCCCGATCGCGCGCCCGCTGGGCGATCGCCGCCGGATCGCCGACGGCGGCGAACGGCTCGACCTCTGCCTCCAGGTCGACCGGCGCCTGGCGCGCCGCGAACTTGGCGAGGCGGGGCGACTCGTGGGCGTAGTTCGCCGCCATGGTGGAGACGATCTCGTCCACCCGCTCGCCGAACGACTCGAGCACCTTGCAGCCGACGATGGCCGGCAGCAGGTGACCCGAGCGCGCGTCGTGCATCGCGACGGCGCGGGTGACCTGCGCCGCCCCGGCCCGATCGCCGAGCGCCATCAAGAGGTCCGCGATCTTGCGCCGGCTGTCGTAGTCGAGGGGATTGGCCGCCAGCATGTGGTCATGGGCGGCGAGCGCCGCCCCATACTGCTTGGCCCGCGTCAGCGCCCTGGCTTCGTTCTTCAGGTCGCGCAGCTTGATCGCCATTGCGCGGAAGTTAGCCGGAGCGTGAAATGGGATCCAGTGCAGAGGCTCATCGACGGCGTGGAGGCGCTGGGGCTGGAGACGCTCGGTCGCTCCGTCGAGGGACGGCCGATCGGCGGGAGGCGGTTCGGCGGCGCGGGGCCCGCCCTGCTGGTGTTCGGCGGCATCCACGGCGACGAGCCGGCGAGCGTCGAGGCGCTGATCGAGATCGTCCCGCGGCTGGGCGGGGGCCGCGCGCCGATCTGGCTGCTGCCCGCCGTCAACCCCGACGGCCTGCTGCGCGGCCGCAAGAATTCGGCGCGCGACGTCGACCTGAATCGCAACTTTCCGGCCCGGTCGTTCACCACCGATCACGCGCCTGGCTATTTCCCGGGCGCCGCGCCGCTGTCCGAGCCGGAGACACGCGTCATCTCCGAGCTCGTGGCACGCGAACCGATCGCCGCCGTGGTGGCGGTGCACGCGCCGTTCGGCTGCGTCAATTTCGACGGCCCGGCCGGCGGCTGGGCGGCGCGCGTCGCGGCGGCCTGTGGGTGGCCGGTGCGCGCCGACCTCGGCTATCCCACCCCCGGCTCCCTGGGCAGCTGGCTGGGCATCGACCGCGGGCTGCCGGTGCTGACCCTGGAGCTGCCGCCCGGGCCGCTGGCCGGGTTTGCCGGCCAGGCGGCGGCCGCGCTGGATGAATCGATACGGGCGGCCCCGGTGTAAACTGCTTGACAGGCGGGCGTGGGTCGCGTTTCCTGGCCTCCTTTCGGACCCTTTCGTACCTTAAGTAAGACCGCTTCAACGCCCAACCGCGACCTTCGGCTCTCACAACCCATGGACAAGGACATCGAGCGCGCGTTCCTGGACACGATCGCCAAGGCGCTGGTCTCCCTGCCCTTCGATCTGAAGATCCTGCTCGAGGCGGTCGCCGACTCGGATCTCGAGCGTGAGGTTCGTGAGGTGGCGGCCGCGACGGTGGTCCACGTGATCACGCCCAAGGACGGCAACGTCGAGGCCCCGCTGCGCTTCAGCGAGGACGTGGTGCAGCTGCGGCTGGCGCTGGCCAAGGTCGCCGCCGAGGGCGGCGAGGGCGCGCCCGCCTTCCGCGAGCGCTTCGCCGAGGACTACACGCGCTTCGAGGACGAGCTGAAGCTGTTCCGGCAGGCGCTGGGCGACGACATCATCGAGTGGCTCGACAGCCGCTGGAGCTGGATGTTGAAGGCGGTCTACTCGAAGAAGAAGATCCCGATGTTCGTCGACGACGAAGAGGTCGGGACCTTCCTCTACGACGAGGGCCTGCGCTTCGGGACGCTCTATCCGATCACCGAGAAGTCGCTGGCGGGGCGGGTCAAGCAGGTGCAGCCTTTCGTCGACCACCTCGCGCGCAAGCGCGATCAGGACAAGCGAAAGATCACTTCGTAGCCGCAGGTCCTCCGATGTCGCGCGTGTCGACCCCGAGCGGAAATGCGCTCGCGCCGTTCGGCGACCAGCCGGGCGGCTTGCTGGATCTGGCGGTCGCCGTCGCCGGCGGCATCGCGCCGCCCGACCCGGCCATCACCGCCGCTGCGCGCGGCGCGGCCCCGCTGCTGGCCGAGCTGCCGCCCGCGCAGGTGCGCACCACGCTGGAGAAGGTGATCTTGGGCAAGGCGCTGGGCGCCGGCCTGCAGTGGATGCACGACGCGGGCGTGCTGGCGACGGTGCTGCCCGAGCTGGACGCGACCGTCGACTTCTCTCAGGAGGCCGGGCGCCGGCACAAGGACGTCTGGGAGCACACCAAGCTGGTGGTGCTGCAGTCGGTGCCGACGCCGATCGTCCGCTGGTCTGCGCTGCTGCACGACATCGGCAAGGTGCGGACGCGGGTGATGCTGCCCGACGGCAAGGTGACGTTCCACCGCCACGCCGAGGTGGGCGCGCGCATGTGGGAGCCGATCGCCAAGCGGCTCGGGTTCGACAAGCCGGAGCGGCACCAGATCCGCTTCCTGATCATGCATCACCTGCGCGCGAATGCTTACGAGCCGAGCTGGACGGACGCGGCGGTGCGCCGGTTCGACCATGAGATGGGCGAGCACCTCGACAACCTGCTCGAGCTGTCGTGCGCCGACGTGACGTCGCGGCGGCCGGGGCGGCGCGAGGAGGCGATTCGCAACATCGAAGCGCTCCGGGGGCGCATCGTGGCGATCCGCGCGCTCGACGCGCGGGTGCCGCCGCTGCCGGCGGGCCTCGGCAACGCGATCATGGAGGCGTTCTCGATTCCGCCGTCGAAACGGATCGGCGAGCTTCGCAAGCTGTGCGAGGACGCGATCGAGCGCGGCGAGCTGGAAGAGCGGCGCGACGCCGACTACTACGTCGCCTACCTGCGCAAGACCGGCGCCGTCTAGGCGCCAGCGGGTCTCGAGCCGAATCGCTGATCCAGCGCGTCGAACCGCTGATCCATCGACTGGATGCGCCGGCCGGCGTCGGGCGCGCGGACGCGCAAAATGCGGCGTCCCCGGGCGCCGCTGGTAAGCTGCCGCCCGTGAGCCCGGTGACCTTCGCGTCCGTGGAGCTGTCCGACCCGCGCTTCGAGCACGACGGTCTGCGCGTCCTCACCGTGCGCAGCCGCGCGCTCGGGCGCCGGGCCGACGTCTGCTTCTGGGCGCCCCCCATGGGCGCGGCGAGCGCGCCGCTCCCGCTCATGATCCTGCTGCACGGCGCGGACGGCAGCGCGTGGTCGTGGCCGCTGCGCGGCGGGGCGCACCTCACCACCTCGCGGCTCGTCGAGACGGAGGAGATCGCGCCCGTCGCCCTGGCCATGCCGTCCGACGGCATGTGGGGCAACGGCAGCGGCTACGTCGCGCACGCCGACGCCGACTACGAGCGCTGGATCGTCGAGGAGGTGCCCGCGGTGGCGGCGCTGGCCGACGATCGCGTGACCGCCTCGTCGCCGCTGACGATCGCCGGGCTGTCGATGGGCGGGTTCGGCGCGCTGCGCCTGGGCGCGAAGTATCCGGATCGCTTCCGGGGCATCTCGGCGCATTCGTCGGTGACGACGCTCGGCCGGCTGGGCGAGGCGACCGGGGACCGGCTGGACCTGCTGCCCGGCTTTGGCCAGCCCGACGGCACCGCGCTGCACTGGCTGGAGCGCAACGCCGCCCGCCTGCCGCCGCTGCGCTTCGACTGCGGCACCGACGATCACCTGCTGCCCGGCAACCGCGCGCTGCACGCGGCGCTGGACGCGCGCGGCATCGAGCACCAGTACGAGGAGTTCGCGGGCGGTCACGACTGGCCCTACTGGCGGCTGCACTTCGCCGACACGCTGCGCTTCCTGGACGGCGCCGCGACCCGCGCTCCCGGCGGCACGCAGTGAGCCGCTAACCGAGCGAGACGAGCTCGGCGCGCGCGCGGCCGCCGGTCACGTGCAGAAGTCCCAGGCAGATTGGAAGACTGAAGCGGCGCGGGCCGGCGCTGCCCGGGTTGAAGTAGAGGACGCCGTCGCGCTGGTCCTGCCCCGGCTTGTGCGAGTGCCCGGTCACGACGACGCCGAAGCCGGCGGCAGCGGGATCGAGATCGAGCTCCCCGAGATCGTGCAGCAGGTAGATCGAGACCCCGCCCGCGTCGAACACCGCCGTCGCCGGGAGCCGGCTCGCCCAGCCGCCCTTGTCGTTGTTTCCGCGCACGGCGGTGACGGGCGCGATCTCGGCCAGCGACGCCAGCACCTCGGGCGCGCCGACGTCGCCGGCGTGGAGGATGTGCTCGACCCCGCGCAGCGCCGCCGCCGCCTCCGGACGCAGCAGGCCGTGGGTATCGGAGATGACGCCGATCAGTCCCAGTCGCCGGTCCCCTCGAGCGGCTCGTCCTTTTCCCAGTGCCTGAGGTTGCGCCTCCGCCGCTGCAGCGCACGCACCTGCTGAACCAGGAAGACCACGCAGCCCGCCGACACCAGGATGACGATGATCAGCATCGGCAGCGGCATGTCTTCAGTTTGAACTTCCCCCCTTTCGAATGCCAGACATCGGCCTCGGGACCCTCAAAGGATCCCGAACCTCCCGCGATGAGCTCCGCGCGGCAAAGCCGCGCCGCGCGCGACGCGATATCCTTCGGCGATGCCGGAGCTGCCCGATCTCGTCCACGTGGAAGCGGGGCTGCGCGCGGCCGTCGTCGGCAAGCGGATCACCGCGGCGCGCACCGGCGACCCGACCGTCCTGCGCGTCATGGTGACCGAGCCGTTTCCGGCGGTGCTGGTCGGACACACCCTCGCCGCCGTCGATCGGCGCGGCCACTTCATGCGCTTCGAGCTGGACGGTGGCCTGGTGGTCGTCGTCAACGCGATGCTGGCCGGCCGCTACCGGCTGATCGCGCCGGGAGCCGAAGCGAACAAGAACAAGAAGGATCCCCGCTCGCTCGGCCTGGCCCTCGTCTTCGACGGCGGCGCGCCCGAGCTTCAGTACCTCGACGAAAAGCGGATGGGAAAGGTCTACGTCGCCCGCGCCGCCGACGAGCAGACCATCCCGATCTACGGCCAGCTGGGCGCGGACGTGATGTCGCTGGCCTTCACGCGCGGCGCGTTCGGCGCGCTGATCGCGCGCCGGCGCGATCAGGTGCGCGCGTTCCTGATGGACAAGCGCGCGCTCGCCTCGATCGGCAACGCCTACGCGGACGAGATCCTGTTCGCCGCCGGCCTCCACCCCAAGACGTTCTGCAACAAGCTCGCCCCCGAAGAGATCGACGCGCTCCACGCCGCCATCGGGCGCGTGCTGACCGAGGCGATCGCGGAGATCCGGCGCCGCGACGAGCCAATCGAGATCAAGGTTCGCGACTTCCTCAAGGTGCGCGGCCGCGACGGCAAGCCGTGCCTGGTCTGCGGCACCACCGTCCGCGCGGTCCGCGTCGGCGACGGCGACGCCTGCTTCTGCCCGCACTGCCAGCGCGAGACGCGCAAGCTGTTCGTCAACTGGACGCGGCTCAACGACGGTCCGGCGCCGGCGGACGGACCGGCGTCTGCGTCAGCGCCCAAAGAAAAATCGCGCCGGCCGTCGCGACGTTGAGCGAATCCGCGCCCGCCGACATCGGAATGGTGACGAGGTGGTCGCAAGCGGCGCGCGCGGCCGCGGACAGGCCCGGCCCCTCGGCGCCGAGCAGCAGCGCGAAGCGCGGCGGCGGCACGAACCCCGCCAGCGGCGTCGCGTCGGGATCGACGACCGCGCCGACGACCGCCACGCCGTCGTCGCGCAGCGCCGCCAGGTCGCCCGGCCACGCCCGCGCCCGCACCACCGGCACGTTGAACACGGCGCCGAGCGAGACCCGGATCGCCTTGCGGTAGAACGGATCCGCGCAGCGTGGAGAGAGCAGCAGGCCGTCCGCGCCGAACGCGGCGGCGTGGCGCGCCAGCGCGCCCAGGTTGTCGACGTCGGTCAGGTCCTCCGCCACCACCAGCGCGCGGGCCCCGCGCGGGAGCGGCGCCGGCGGCGGGCGCTCGCCGATCGCGAGGCAGCCGCGGTGGACGTGGAACCCGGCGATGGCGTCGAGCAGGGGCTGCGCCGCGAGGTAGACCGGGAACGGTCCGTCCAGCGCGTCGCCCAGCGTCGCCAGGCGCGGCGGCGTCAGCAGCACCGAATGCACGGTGAGCCCGCTGCCCGCCAGGCGCCGCACCACCCGCTCGCTCTCGGCGACGAACCGGTTGCCCGCGGCGTTGAGGTGGCGTTCCTTCAGTTGCCGGTAGTCGGCGAGGCGCGGATCGTCCGCGTCATGCACCTCGATGGGCGGCAAGCTCACGCGCCACGAGGATAGCCCGGCTGCGCGAGTCTGGACGCGCGTGATAGAAACGCATCAGATGTCGGTCCCGCGCCGCCTGCTTCTGGTCGCCGCCCTGACCGCCGCGCTCGGCTGCGAGAGCCAGCCTCAGGCGCCCCACGGATCGCCGGCGCTGCTGCAGGTGGTCTGGGAGGTCGCGGGCGCGCCGACGATCGTCTGGAGCCGCGACCCCGACGCCGGCGTCGCCGCCCAGGTGCCGCCCGCCGGTTCGAAGATCGACTTCGTCTTCGATCGCAGGCTGGACGGCGCGCGCGTCGAGGACACCGTCGACGGCGGCCCGTCGCCCAAGGCCGACCCGCCCATCACCGTCGGGTGGCCCGACGCGGACACCGTGATGGCGGACCCCGCCTTCGCGGCGAACGTGTTCTACAGCAGCCTGCCGGTCTGGGGTCCGGGGACGAGCTTCACCTTCGTGCAGCCGCGGCTGGCGGGCTTCCCGTCGGCGACGCCGATCACCTTCACCCTCGACCCGAACGGCCTGACCAGCGTCTACGGAGAGCCGATGGACGGGCCGACCACCATCACCGTCATGACCGCGCCGCTGCAGGTGACGCTGCCCAAGGGCATGGCGACCGTGCCGACCAGCTATCTCGCGCCGCTCGTGTTCTCCACGCGCGCGCCCGCCAAGGAGACGCTGAAGACGTTCGTGCACCTGACCGCCAACGGGAAGGCGCTGTCGTTCGAGCCCGCCATCGACGTCAACGACACGAAGCGGCTCTACCTCGGCCCCGGCGCCGACTGCGGCGGCGGCTGGCCGCCGAGCGCGCGCATCGACATCGCGGTGGACGTCGGCTTGCCCGACGCGTTCGGGCGCCCGCTCATGAACGCCGAGACCGGGCTGTTCTCGACGGCGCAGGCCGCGCCCTCGGGAATGGACGGCGGGTGCGGTCCCGCCGACGGCGGCGCGGGGGACGCGCCGATCGACGCCGGCGCCGACGACGCCCCGGCCGGCGACGCCCCGGCCGGCGACGTGGATGCCGGCGCGCCCGATGCGGGCGCCTCCGACGACGCTCAGTCGACGAACTGACGGGCGAACACGGCGGCCATCGCCTCGCGGACGCCGCGCTTGACGGCCGTCATCTCCACCGGCCGGCCGAGCTCTCCCGCCATCGACCCCATCACCGCGGCGTCGAGACCGCACGGGTTGATGGCGCCGAAGCGCGCCAGATCGGTCGCGACGTTCAGCGCGAACCCGTGCAGCGTCACCCAGCGCTTCACCGCCACGCCGATCGACGCGAGCTTGCGCTCGGCGGTGGCGTTCCAGACGCCGGTCCATCCCGGCTTGCGCGTCCCCGGGAGACCGAACGCGGCGAGCGCGCGGATGATCGACTCCTCGATGTTGCGCAGGTAGAGGTGCAGGTCGCGCTCCGGCTCGCGCAGCAGGAAGATCGGGTAGCCGACCAGCTGGCCGGGGCCGTGGTAGGTGACGTCGCCGCCGCGTTCGATCTCGTAGAGCGGCGTGTCGCCCAGGTCCAGCAGGTTGTCGCGCTTGGCGCTGCGCCCCGCCGTGATCACGTGCGGGTGCTCGACGAGCAGCAGGGTGTCGGGGATCTCGCCCTGCTGGCGTTGCTTCACCAGCGCGAGCTGCATCGCCCAGACGTCGGCGTAGTCGCGCGTGCCGAGATCGACCAGACGTGCAGGGCTGAGCGTCACCGGTTCTGAATATGGATCGCTTCGCCCAGGCTCGCCTTGGCGGCCTCCATGATCGCCTCCGGGAGGGTCGGATGGGCGTGGATGGTGAGGCTCAGGTCGTCGGCCAGCGCCCCCATCTCGATGGCCAGCGCCGCCTCGGCGATGATGTCGGACGCGCCGTTGCCGACGACGTGGATGCCGAGCACCTCCTTGGTGCCGGCGTCGATGACGACCTTCACGAACCCGTCGGTGTCGGCGTTGGCGATGGCCCGCCCGAGCGCGACGAACGGAAACTTGCCGACCTTGACGTCGCGGCCGCGCTGCTTGGCCTCCTCGGCGGTGAGGCCGGCGGACGCCACCTCGGGATCGCTGAAGATCACCGCCGGGATGACGCGCACGTCGAACTCGGCCTTGTGCCCGGCGATCACCTCGGCGACCACCTCCGCCTCGCGCGACGCCTTGTGGGCCAGCATCGGCTGGCCGGCGACGTCGCCGATCGCGTAGACGCCCGGGACGTTGGTGCGGCGGCGCGCGTCCACGGTGATGAAGCCGCGCTCGACCTTCACGCCGACCTCCTCCAGGCCGATACCTTCGAAGTTCGGCCGCCGGCCCACCGACACCAGCACACGGTCGGCGTCCAGCCTGACGTCCTTGCCACTCACGTCGATGACCACCGCCGCGCGCCCGTTCGCCTCGCTCCACGACTTCGCCTTCGCGCCGGTCATCACCTCGACGCCGAGCTTCTTCAGCTTGCGCGCCACCACCTGCACGATCTCGGGATCGTTGCCGGGCAGGATCGCCGGCAGCGCCTCGACGACCGTCACCTTCGCGCCCAGCTTGGCGTAGAGGGTGCCGATCTCGATGCCGATGTAGCCGCCGCCGATGACGACGAACCGTTCGGGGACCGTGTCGAACGCCAGCGCGCCCGTGGAATCGACGATCCGGTTGCCGTCGAACTTGAACCCGGGGATCTCGATCGGGCGCGAACCGGTCGCGATCACGATGTTGTCCGCCTGGATGGTGGTCTTGTTGCCGTCCGCGCCCGTCAGCTCCACGGTGTTGCGCGACAGGAGGCGCGCGACCCCGGTCCGGTAGTCGCAGCCGTTGGCCTTGAGCAGCGTCCTCACGCCGCCCGTCAGCTTGCTGACGACCTCGCATTTCCAGGTCTGCATCTTGGCCATGTCGACCCGGAGGTTGTCGGCGAGGATGCCGATGTCGGCGCCGTGGCGGAGCTTGTCGTAGTACTTGGCGGCGTTGATGAGCGCCTTCGACGGGATGCAGCCGACGTTCAGGCAGATGCCGCCCGGCTTGTCGCGCTCGACCACCATCGCCTTCTTCTTGAGCTGGCCCAGCCTGATGCCCGCGACGTAGCCGCCCGGGCCGGCGCCGATCACCAGCGCCTCGACGTGAATCTTCTCGTCCGCCATGCGGCGGCTCATACCACAAACGATCGGGCCACGTCAGCGCCGGGCCGCCGTGACCTCGCCCGGCGCACCGCGGGCGTCAATTGTCGCCGGCGAAGGGAACGGGCAGCGTCGCCTGGTTAACGAACGGCAGCGGGTGCAGCGAGGCGAGCACCAGCACCACGCCCACGCCCAGCGCGATCGCCAGGCGCACGCCGCGCTTGCGCGGCTCGCCGCCTGCCGCGACCGCCCAGGTGTAGAGGCCGCCGAACAGCAACCCGCCGCCGTGGGCGTAGTTGTCGAAGCCGATGAAGGCGCCCAGCACGAACCAGGTGGCGATCCAGATCAGCTGCTGGCGGATCGCCGCGTTCTGCACGAACGCGCGCATGCTGCCGAACCGCAGCCGCAGCGTCACCAGCATCCAGCCCACGACGCCGAACAGCGCGCCTGACGCGCCCGCGCTCAACGCGTCGTGGCCGATCACGCTCGCCGCCGAACCGACGATGCCGCTGCCGAGGTAGAGGATGAGGAATCGCCACGACCCCAGCTGTTTTTCGGCGAGCTCGCAGATCCGGAAGCCGAACCAGACGTTGCAGGCGATGTGCAGGAAGCCGATGTGCAGGAACATCGACGTCGCGAGCCGCCAGTATTCGCCGGCCCAGACCAGGTGGCGGTTCACGGCGCCGAAACGGACCAGGGTGGCATTGGTCCGGGTGTCGCCGACCGACTGGGCGATCAGGAAAACGATGATGCAGGCGGCGAACAGCGCGACCGTGGCGGGCGCTTCGCGCACCACCTGCCCGACCGGCCGTCGGGGCGGTCGTTGCGGCGGAGGTACATACGGCGGCGTGGTCTCGACACCCACACCGCAAATATAACCGCGTGGGGAGCGGGCGAGCGCTGCTCGCCCCGTCCCATCCGCGGGAGGGTACGGGAACCCCTCTCAGGGCTCCCGTCAGGATTGGCACGCGATTTTTTCAGGTCACGAACTGGCCGTCCGGCGCCACATGGGGAACGGCTGACGAGGAGTCGATGATGGCATCGGAGGGAGCGACGATCGCAATCGTGGAGCCCGGAGACGGAGACGACACGTCGGCGTCGATTGAGGCGGCGCTCAGGCGTCGGGACCATGACGCGGCGCTGGCGCTCTGCGCGCGGCAGCATGGCGCGGCGATCGGGCGGCTGTGCATGGCGCTGGTCGGGTCGCAGGCGGACGCCGAGGATCTGACGCAGGAGACGCTGCTGGCGGCCCACGACGCCTTCGACAGCTGGCGGGGCGAAGGGTCGATCCGGGCCTGGCTGTTCGCGATCGCGCGCCGCAAGTGCGCGCGTCATCTCGAGACGCGGACGACCGGACGCGCCAGGCTCGAGCTGCTGCGCGACGAGCCCGCCGGACCCAACCCGGCGGACGCGGCGCAGGTGATGTCAGCGGTGTTCGATCGTCAGCTGGCCGCGCGGGCGCGCAAGGCGCTCGCCGAGATCCGACCGAGCGAGCGGGAGGCGCTGGTCCTCCGCTACGCGGGCGGCCTCAGCTTCCGCGAGGTCGCCGCGGCGTGCGGCATCGACGAGGCGGCGGCCCGCAAGCGGGTGTCGCGCGCGCACGCCCGGCTGCGCGCCCAGCTGGATCCCGAAGCGGAGACCACGACCGAGACGAACGGCAGGAGCGACCGATGAGCAACGCGCTGTGCACCGAGGTGATCGACAACATGGCCGACGTGCTGGACGGCTCCGCCGACCAGCGCCTGCTGGACCACGTCGCCGGCTGCGACGGGTGCCGCGACGCGCGCCACGACGCCGAGCGCGGGCGCGCGCTGGTCGCGGGCGCGGGCGCCGACTTCGTCGTCCCGGCTGATCTGGAGGCGCGCCTCGCCGCGGCGCTCGCCGGGCGGCAGCCGGCGGCGCGGCCCACGCCGGCTCGCCCCGCCCGGACCCGGGACTGGCGCCGGGTGGGAACGGCCGCCGGCCTGTCGCTGGCGGCCGCGGCCGCCCTGGCGGTGGTATGGCGGTTCGGCCACGCGCCGCGTCCGCCCGGCGCGGACGGCGTCGCGGCCGTGGACGCATGGCGCGGCCAGGTGACGCGCGTGTCGCGGGCGGGCGGCGGCGACGGCGGCCTGGTTCGCTGCGACGCCGACGGCAAGCGATGCGCTCCGCTCCTGGCCGGCGGCGCGATCGAACCCGGGTCTCGGCTGCGCACCGACGATCAGACGCGCGCGTACCTTCACCTCGCGGACGGCTCGCAGCTGGCGCTCGATCGCGCCACCGAGATCGCCTTCGGCGCCGGCCGCCACGCCGTCCTGTCCCGCGGCGCCATCGCGGCCGACGTCGCCCACCTGACCACCGGCCGGGCCCGCTTCGATCTGCCGCAAGGGCACGCCGAGGTGCTGGGCACCAAGTTCGCGCTGCGCGCCGACGACGCCTGGACGTCGGTCGACGTCAGCCGCGGCGCCGTCGCGATGGAAGACCGGCGGGCGCGCAGCGTCACCGTGCGGGCGGGCGAAGAGGGGCGGATCTTCACCGACCTGCCGCCCGACGTCGGCGCCGCGCCCGATCTCGGGCAGTCGCTGGTGTGGGGCGAGGCGACCGGCCAGCCCGAGCAGGAGACGTCGGCGCGCGGGCTCGGCGAGCTGCGCGCCAAGAAGCCGGGCAGCGAGCGCGAGCTGGATCGCGCGGTCCGGCTCGCGGCCCACAGCGTGAAGGTGCGCATCGCGGGCGCCGTGGCGCGCACCGAGGTCGACGAGGTGTTCCGCAACGAGACCGGCGACGTGCTGGAGGGCATCTATCGCTTCCCGCTGCCGCCGGACGCCAAGATCGAACGGCTGGCGCTGGAGGTCGACGGCCGGATGGTCGAGGGGGCGTTCGTCGATCGCGATCGCGCGGCCGCCATCTGGCGCGGGGCCATCGCCCACGCGGCGCCGCACATGCCGAAGCCGAAGGAGGAGATCGTCTGGGTGCCGGGGCCGTGGCGCGATCCGGCGCTGCTCGAATGGCAGCGCGGCGGCCGCTTCGAGCTGCGCATCTTCCCGATCCCGCGCCACGGCGCGCGGCGGATCGTGCTCGCGTACACGCAGACGCTGAGCCCGGCCGGCGGCATGCGCCGCTACGCCTACCCGCTGGCCCACGACCCGGCGGGGTCGACGCGCGTCGATCGCTTCGACGTCGACGTGCAGGTGCGCGGCTTCGATCCGCAGCTGGGCGTGCGCGCCTACGGCTACCCCCTGCGGCGCGATCGCGACGCGGACGACGGGGCGGCGATGATGGCGTGGTCGGCGGGCGGCTTCGTGCCGAGCGGCGACCTGCAGATCGTCTTCGCCCCCACCGATCGCGGCAGCGAGCTGTCGGCCTGGGCTTACCGCGCGGAGGGCAGCGACCCGGCCGCTGGTATGTCCGCTGACGGCAGCACCGTGGCGCTCGCGCTGCGGCCGCGGCTGCCACGGGTCGAGGAGAACGCGCGGCGCGACTTCGTGCTGGTCGTCGACTCGAGCCGGTCGATGTTCGGCGAGACCTACCAGCGCGCGATCCGGCTGGCCGCCCGGTTCAGCGCCGAGCTGGATCCGGCCGACCGGGTGACCGCGCTGGCCTGCGACAGCCAGTGCCGCGCGCTGCCGGGCGGCCTGGCGGCGCCCGGGCCCGAGACGGCGGCGCGGATCGGCCGATTCCTCGCCGGCATCACGCCCGACGGTGCGTCGGACGTCGCGGGCGCGATCGCGGCGGCGGCGTCCGCGGCGGGCAACCAGGCCGGCGGCGCGCTGCGCGTGATCTACCTCGGCGACGGCGCGCCGACCATCGGCCCGGTGCGCCCCGCGTCGCTGACGCGCGCGGTGGCACAGGCGATCCCGGCGGGCCGCGGCACCGTCACGGCGGTGGCGATCGGCGGAGAGTCGGACCTGCAGATGCTGGGCGCGCTCGCGCGCGGCGGCGGCGGCGTCGCGCTGCCGTACGTGCCGGGCCAGACGACGGCGGAGGCGGCGTTCGCGGTGCTCGGATCGGCGTACGGAAACGCGCTGCGCGACGTGACGCTGTCGCTGCCGGACGCGCTGCACGAGGTCGCCCCGCGCAAGCTCGACACCATCCCGGCGGGCGGCGAGGCGTTCGTGGTGGCGCGGCTGGCCGGCGCCGAGGCGGCCGGGACGGTGGTGCTGCGCGGGAAGGTCGGCGCGCGCGACTTCGAGCAGCGCTACCCGCTGCGCATCGGAGCGTCGACGTCGGCGGGCAACGCGTTCGTGCCGCGCCTCTACGCGGCGGTGCGCATCGCCGACCTCGAGCGCGACGACGCGCCGGAGGCGAAGCAGCGCGCGATCGCGCTGTCGAGCCGATACGCCGTCGCCAGCCGCTACACGTCGCTGCTGGTGCTGGAGAGCCCCGCGATGTTCCGCGCCTTCGGCCTGGACAACGTGCGGACGACGCCCGAGTGGACCGGCGAGGAGGCGAGCGAGGGGACGAGCGCCGACGGCGAGGTCGCGGTCGCCGGCGCGGGCGCGGCAGGGGACGAACGAAAGATGGGCAAGAAGACCGTGGCCGACTCCGGCGCGGGCGGGCTCGGCATGATCGGCACCGCCTCCGGCGGCAGCGGCACCGGCGAGGGCAGTTGGGGCGGCGCAGGCGGCGTGGGAAAGATGGGCAAGAGCACGCGCGGCATGCCGCGCGACCAGCTCTATGCTCCCGTCCCGAGACCAGCCAAGCGAAGCCTCGACAACCTGCTCGACGGTCTGAGCAGCGACAAGTCGACGCCGCCCCAGGCTGAAATGCGGGACGATCTGCTGAACTCGGTCGGAAAGGCGGGCGGCATGCGCCACCGGGGCGCCGAAGCGGACCCGCCCCCACCCGCACCGGCGCCCGCGGAGGCGACGCCCCCGCCCGCGCCGGCGGTGTCCGGGCCTGCTCCGGCGCCCGCCCATCGCCCGCCCATCGCCGACAAGCCGATGACGAACGCGGAGCTGGACCGGCTGATCGCCCGGCAGCACCGGCCGCTCGCGCAGCGGATGGCGGAGGCGAACCGGCGCGAGCGGTTCCTCGGCAACCGCCGGATGATCCCGATGCGGCGGATCTGGGAGCGCGTCGGCGCGGTCGTCACCGACCGGCTGGAACCGCGCGCCGCCGGACGCACCGCCGTCGCCAGCCTGGAGGCGCGTCTCGGCGCCGACGAGAACCGCCGCGATCTGGTCAAGCGCCTCTACACGCTGCACATGCTGGCCGACGACGTCGAGGCGGCGGCCGACGCCGCCGAGCGCTGGACCGCCAAGGCGCCCCTCGACCCCGAGGCGCTGCGCGCGCGCGCCGACGTCGCCGCCCGCCGCGGCGATCGCGACGGCGCGATCCGCATGCTCGGCAGCGTCGTCGAGGTCCGCCCCGACGACGCCAAGGCGCAGCGCCGGCTGGCGAGCCTGTGGCGCTGGGCCGGCGCGGAGGCCCTCGGCTGCCGCCCGCTGGAGGCGCTCGCCGAGCAGCGCCCGGGCGATGTTGCCCGCGCGGTCGACGCGATCCGCTGCGCGCGCCGCGCCGGCCGAACCGATCTGGCGGACGACCTGCTGGCCGGCGCCGACGCGAAGGCCACAGGCGCGATCCGGTCGCTGCTCGAGCGCCCCGACCCCGACGATCTGACCCTGCGCGGCGACCTGCGGGTCGAGGCGAGCTGGTCGGGCGGCGACGCCGACCTCGACCTCGCCATCCTCGATCCGCGCGGCCAGCGCGTCTCCTGGTTCGGCGGGCCGACGCGCGCGACGCTGAGCGCGCGCGACGCGGTCAGCCTGGGCCGCGAGGCGCTCGCGCTGCGCGGCGCCGGCCCCGGCGAGTACGCCATCGAGATCGGCCGCGCGGGCGGCGAGGACGACGGCGAGATCATCCGCGGCGACGTCACGGTGACGGTGGCGGGGACCCGGCAGCGGCTGCCGTTCACGCTGCGCGGCCAGCACGCGCGCATCGCCCTCGCGAACATCACGCTGGTGCCGCGGCTCGTCCCGCTCGACCCGCCCGCGAGCCCCCTCCCCGGCCGCGCGCCCGATTCACTCTACTGAAAGAGCCGCTCGGGGCGCTCCTCCGACCGCTGGGGCCCGCGGGCGCCCCGCGGGCTCGTCGGGTCGGCAACATGGACGACCATGATGATGAAGCACCCGCTGCTGATCCGGGCCGTGTCGCTGGCGTCGTCGTTCGCGGTGACCGCCGCGATCGTCCCGCGCGCGGTGTGCGGGCTCCCCGCGCGGCCCCTGTTCGACGGCGAGCTGGCGGCGCAGGACGCGCTGGCCCGGGACGTGGCGCGCGCGATCGCCGCCCGGCCGGAGCGGCACTTCTACCGGAGCGGATCGCGCCGCTTCGACGGCCAGTCCGCGATCGCCATCTACCAGATGGCGATCCTCGGCATGGGCCAGATCATCCGCGAGCACCCCGAGCGCCGCGACGAATACCTGCCGGCGATGCGCGCGGCGGCGGCGCGCCTGACCGACCCGCGCACCCTGCCGACGGCGGCGCAGGGCTGGGGCCATAACGGCCTGGTCGCGATGGCGCCCGGCGAGGGCCACGCCTACCTCGGCTACATCAACCTGGCGCTCGGGATGCTGCGCGCCGTGGATCCCGCGACGCCGTACGCGCCGCTCCACGATCGGCTGACGGCCGCGCTGGCCGAACGGCTCGACCGATCGCCGACCGGCCTGATCGAGACCTATCCGGGCGAGACCTGGCCGCCCGACGTCGCCGCCGTCGCGGGTTCGATCGGCCTCCACGCCGCTGTGACCGGCGTCGATCGCGTGGGCAGCCGGAGGGCGCTGCTGGCGCGCTGGGCGAAGCGCTTCGAGGCCTGCGCCGTCCACCGCAGCGGTTATCTCGTCCAGCGTGTCAGGACCGGCACCTGCGAGGCGATCGACGCGCCCCGCGGCTCGGGGACCGCCATCGCGTCCTACTTCCTCGGCTTCGCGGACCCGCGGCTGTCGCGGCGGCTGTACGAGGCGCTGCGCGACCAGGGGCGCGCCTGCGTGCTCGGCTTCTGCGGCATCCGCGAGTACGCGCCCGGCTTCCACGGCAAGGGCGACGGCGACGCGGGGCCGATGCTGATGGGCGTGTCGGTGGGCGCGACCGGATTCGCGCTCGGCGCGGCCCGCGCCCACGGCGACCGCGATCTCTACCGCGAGCTCTATCGCAGCGCGCACCTGGTGGGCGTGCCGGTCGGCGCCGGCGGCAAGACCAGGTTCGCGGCCGGCGGCGCGCTCGGCAACGCCCTGTTGCTCGCGATGCTGACCGCGAACCGGATCCCCGACGCCGCGGGTCCCGACGCCGCGGGCGACGCCCGATGAAGGGGCCGGCCGCGCTGCTCGCCGCCGTCGTCGCCGCCGGTCTGCTGCACGCCGCCGCCGGCCACCAGCTGGCGGCGATGGATCCGATCGCCGCGCTGCTCGGACACCGCGACGCACCCGTCGTCATCGCCGCGGCGATCGGCCTCGGCGTCGCGCGCCTCTTCCTTTATGTCGTGGCGCCCGCCTGGGCCGCCCACCTCACCGCCCGCGGCGTCGCGGGCGCGATCGCGCGCGCCCGCGCCGCGCGCTGACCGCGAGTGTCGTGACACCTACGTGCACGAGGCGCCGGTGGGAATGACGCAGCTGCCGGCCGTCCCGCCGCCCGTCACCACGCAGCGCGCCGGCGCGAGGCAGTGCGGACCGAGCGCGGTGTCGCAGCCGCCGGGCGCATCGACGTCGGCCTTGCACGTCCCCATGTCGTTGTTGCCGGCGACGCCGGTCGCGGTGAAGCACTCGCCCGCCCGGCAGGCGACGCGTGTGCCGTCGGACATCAGCCCGCAAGCCTGCCCGGCTCCCGCGAAGGTGATCTCCGCGCACGTCTTCGCGCCCGCCGCGCCAGAACAGTAAAGCCCGATCGTGTTGTCGCAGCCGGCCATCGTGCCGCCGCAGGCGGCGCCGGCGCTCGTGCCCGCCGGCTCGCACGTCCCCGTGGTCGTCGCGCTGTCGCCCACGCAGGCGAGGCCGTTGTCGCACGGATGGGTCGCGTCGCAGGCGCCGTTCATCGACACGACACCCTCGCAGGTCTGGTCCTGCGAGACGCAACGCTGGTCGTGCCAGCACGTCGACGTCGAGCAGTCGGCGCCCGCGGCAGGCGGATCGGCGCAGCTGCCGCACATGCTGTTCTTCGTCCCCTGGCAGTAGCCGCTCTTGCACTGCCCGTTGAACGCGCACGCCGCCGCGTTGGCGAGCGCGCCGGTCACCACGCAGTCGGCGGGCGGGTTGTTGTCGAAGAAGTCCTGGCACGAATAGGTCGAGAACGCGGCCGTGCATCGCTCGACCTGGCTCGCGCTGTTGCCGGTGCCGTGCGCCGCCAGCCCGTTCTTGCAGGCCAGCGCCTCGCGCGCCTTGCAGGTCGCCATGTCGCCGTAGGTGCGGACCAGGCTGGCGCCGGCGGTCGCGCCCGCCAGCGCCGAGCACATCGAGCGCTGCGTGCAGCGCGCGGCCGCGACGTCATTGCACGCGGTGTCGGTGCCGGCGCTGCCGCAGCCGCCCGCGCCCGCGAAGGACGCGGCCGCCGTCACCGCCAGCAAGCGAATTCGAATGGCGCGCATCGCATCACCTCCAGCGGCCGTGGTCGGCCGCGCCGGCAGGTTAGCGGAGCAGCGCGGAGATCCCGCGTGATCTACATCGCGCGGAAGCAGCCGCCGAGCGTCGACAGCACGCCGATGGTGGTCGTCTTCGGCGCGTCGAGGTCATTCATCTTCGAGACGACCTGCGTGCTGACGATCGGCCCGGCGCCGATGAAGAAGTGCTGCACTGGCTGCACCACGATCGGAACGTAGACCTCGAACGAGAGGTTGTACTGGCTGTTACCCGGGACCACCAGCCCCTCCGAGGCCGGGCGCAGGTAGCCGAAGGCGACGCGCGGCCAGATCGAGGTGGTGGTGCCGAGCGCGAACGTGTAGCCGACGCGCGCCAGCCCGCCCAGCTCGGTCTGGCTGGCGCTGGTGCCGCCGATGTCGACGGACGTGTATCCGATGATCAGCTGGCCGCCGATGGAAAAGTTCGGCAGCACGAAGAAATCAAGGGCCGGGCGGAGCTGGATCTGCGTCCGCTTGGTGCTCTGTCCCTGAAAGTCGGAGCTGACCTGCGTGATCGCCAGCTGCAGGTCGTCGCTGAACGCGATCATGCCGGCGTAACCGAAGCCCGTGTCGGGCGCCGTCGCGGTCGCGGCGGGCGGGGGCTGCACCGGCGGGGCAACGGGCGGCTGGACCTCGGCGGGCGGCACTTGATCGTCGTCGTAGGGGTCGACCTCCGGCTGGTCCGGCTGATCGACCGGCGGACCCGGGTCCCCGGCCCGCGCGGCCGCGGACAGCGACAGCGCCAGCACCGCGGCGCCGAACGAAGTTCGTCCGACCTTCATCGCTACCTCCTCCGTCCGGTTTTATCGTTTGCCGAAGGCGGCGTCGACTTCCGCCTCGACGTCGCGAGCGAGCGCGCGCGCCGCGGCCGCATCCACGATCTTCTCACCGGCGAGCCAGCGCCCGAACCGCTCGATGGGATCGCCGCTCTCGGCGGTCTCTCCGACCACGGCCTCGATCATCGTCGCCCCGCCGCCGCCCCGGGCCCGGGCGGCCGCCTCGCGAACCGCCGCGAGGACGGCGAGCAGATCGCCGCCGTCGACGCGCACGCCGGCCAGCCCGTAGGCGAGCGCCTTGACCGCCAGCGTCTGGGACACGGTCTCGAGCGACGACGGCGCCGCCGGACCCGAGCCGCCGTTGACGCAGACGAAGACGGCGGGCACCCGAAACACGCCCGCGAAGTTCAGCCCCGAATGAAAGTCCTCCGCGCTGGTCGCCGCGCGATCGAGGAAAGCCAGCGCCACCTTGCCGGCGCCGGCGGTCGCCTCGGGCACCTGCGCCTTGGCCTGCATCTGCATCGCCCAGGCGATCCCCGTCGCGTGCGGCAGCTGCGTCGCCGCGTGTGGGGAGCCCGGCAGCACGCCCAGCGCGTGGGGCACGGCCCCGCCCGCCGCCAGGGCCGCCACCGTGTGACCGCGCCAGAGCGCCGCGCCCACCTCGCGCCGTCCGGGGACGACGACGTCGTCGGCCTGCAGCGCCGCGACCGCGCCGACGATGGCCGCCTCGCAGCCGCGCGCCGACGGCGTCGGATCCCCGCCGTCCTGCTCGGCTTGCGCGGCGCGCGCGCGCATCCGCTCGTCGACCGCGCGCAGCCGCAGCATCGTTCGATAGCAGTCGCGCAGCGCGCCGATCGCCAGCGCCGGCACGGCCGCGCGATCGGCGGCGGTGCCGTCGGGCGACAGGATCGCCGTCAGGCCGGTCGCCCGCGCGTAGTCCTCGTCGCGCCACGCCTCGACCGCCGGGGACTCGACGTCCCCCATGCCGGCCCGGATCCTGGGCAACTCTTTCCCTGCCATCCGCTGTCGGCCTAGGTCGCTTCCGGGTAAAGAGGCGCAGGCGCCTCGAGCGCCGCCTTGATCTCCGCGACGAACCGGGCGGCGTCGTAGCCGTCGACGACCCGGTGATCGACCGAGATCGACAGGTTCATGAGATCGCGGATGACGATGCTGTCGTTCCGTACCGCCGGGCGCTTGCTGATCTTGTGAACGCCCAGGATCGCCACCTCGGGGTGGTTGATGATCGGGGTCGCCAGCAGACCGCCCAGCGCGCCCAGGCTGGTTATCGTGAACGTCGAACCCGAAAGATCTTCGCGCGGGGCCTTCCCGGCCCGCGTCAGGCCCGCCAGCCGTTCGATCTCGGCCGCGATCTCGACGATCGACAGGCGATCCGCGTCGCGCACGACCGGCACGATCAGGCCCACATCGGTGGCTGTCGCGAGGCCGAGGTGGCGGTGCCCGTGCTGGATGATCTCGCCGGCGGCGTCGTCCAGCGTCGAATTCAGCTGCGGGAACTTCACCAGCGCCGCCGCCGTCGCCTTGACGATGAAGGGCAAGAAGGACAGCTTGGACGACAGCTTGCCGGCGTCTTTCGCCTGCGACGCTCGCGCGGCGAGCGCGGCGTTGGCGCGCTCGCGCAGCGCCACCAGCTCGGTGCAGTCGACCTCCTCCACGTAGGTGAAGTGCGCCGCGGTGTGCTTCGAGAACACCAGATGCTCGGCGATCTTCCGGCGCACGCCGCGGAACGGGATGCGCACGCCGCCGTCAGCGGCGCCCGTCTGGGGCGCGCGCGCCGCCGCCGGCGCAGGCGACCCGCCGGCGTGAGCGCGAACGTCGTCCGACGTCACCCGCCCGGCCGGCCCGGTGCCTGTCACCTCGCGGATGTCGACGCCCGCGTCGCGCGCCAGCTTGCGCGTGGCGGGCGTCGCCAGCACGCCCGCGTCGACGGCGTTGTTGCGCGGGGACGGCTCGCCGGTGGACGCGGCGTGCGTGACCTCCACGGTCGCCGCCGCGACCGCCGCCGCAGCCGTGGTCGCGCCGCTCGCCGCCGCATCCGCGACCTCGATGGCGATCAGCACCTTGCCGACCGGGCAGACCTGCCCCTCCGCGTACATCAGTTTCGCCACCCGGCCCGCGCGCGGGGTCGGGATCTCGACCGTGGCCTTGTCGGTCATGATCTCGACCATCGGCTGGTCCTCCTGCAGGACGTCGCCCTCCTTCACCAGCCAGCGGACCACCTCGCCCTCGGCGACGCCTTCGCCGATGTCGGGCAGACGGAACTGGTACAGCATCAGAACTTCACCACGCGCTCGACCGCGTCGAGGATGCGGTCTGCGTCGGGCAGATATTCGTGCTCCAGCGTGTAGGGGAAGGGCGTGTCGAACCCGGTGACGCGCAGGATGGGCGCCTCGAGGTGCAGGATCGCCTTCTCCTGGATGGTGGCGGCCAGCTCGGCGCCGAAGCCCGACGTCTTGGGTGCTTCGTGCACGATGACGACCCGGCCCGTCTTCTTCACCGACGCCAGGACGCGATCCTGATCGAACGGCACCAGCGTGCGCAGATCGATCACCTCCAGATCGAAGCCGCGCTGGGCGCCCTTCTCGGCCGCCTCCAGCGCCGTCTGCACCATCGCGGCCCAGGCGATGACCGTGACCTGCCGGGCCGACCCACTGGAGCTTGGGCGCACGACCTTGGCTTCGCCGAGCGGAACCGTGTACTCGCCCGCCGGCACGTCGGCCTTCATCACGCGGTAGTACCGCTTCGGCTCCATGAAGATGACCGGGTCGTCGTCCCGGATCGCGCTTGCGAGCAGACCTTTGGCGTCGATCGGGTTCGACGGGCAGACCACCTTCAGCCCCGGGATGTGCGTGAAGAACGCCTCGGGCGACTGCGAGTGGTAGTGCCCGCCCCGGATGCCGCCGCCCACCGGCATGCGCACGACGACCGGCGCCGTGTACTCGCCGCCCGAGCGATAGCGAAACTTCGCCAGCTCGTTCACGATCTGGTCGAACGCCGGGTAGACGTAGTCGCCGAACTGGATCTCGGGGACCGGCCGCATGCCGTACAGGGCCATCCCGATGGCGGTGCCGACGATGCCCGACTCGGCGAGCGGCGTGTCGATGCAGCGGTCGACGCCGAACTCTTTCTGCAGCCCATCCGTCACGCGAAATACGCCGCCGAATCGCCCGACGTCCTCGCCCAGCACGACGACGCGCGGGTCGCGCCGCATTTCCATCCGGAGGGCGTCGGTCAGGGCCTGGGCGAGGGTGAGCTCGGGCATGGGGGCGTCTCTTGGGCTGGCGGACTACCGCATTCCGCGCCCGCTGGCAAGTCGAGGTTTCCTCGACGGTTTTGCCGCGCGCGCGGCCGCTGGTGGCTCCGCTCGCTCAACTCTTCGGCGGGGGCGGGAGGGGCGGGTGTCCGGTCGTCCTCCGCAGCAAGCTCGGAATCCCGTCGCGCCGAACGATCCAACGGCGCGCCTAGCTCCGGCCGACCGGACACCCGCCCCTCCCGCTGCCTCAGAGCCACCGCTTCACTCCGTCCGTAGGGCCTCGCGGAGCGGAGCCGAGGTTCAGCGCAGGCGCGGCGGGGGACGGGGAGCTCCTCGGCGGAGGTTAGGCGGCCGCTTGGATCGTTGCGGCCGACGGGATTCCGAGCTTGCTACCGGAGCCGAGGAGCTCCCCGTCCCCCGCCGCCCCCGAGGCGGACCGAGCGAGCGGAGCGCGACTAGACGGGCGTGCCGCCCGGCGCGCGCAGCTTGTAGCCGACGTGCCGGACCGTCTCGATCATCGCGCTGCCGGGTCCGAGCTTGGCGCGCAGGCGCCGGACGTGGATGTCCACCGTGCGCGTCCCGCCCGCGTACCGGTAGCCCCACACGCGCGACAGCAGCTGCTCGCGGCTGAACACGCGCCCCGGCCGCTCGGCCAGGAACTTGAGCAGCTGGAACTCCTGCCGCGGCAGCTTGAGCGCGCGCCCGCGGTAGGCAGCCTCGACCGCCACCGCGTCGATTACCAGATCCCCGATCTTGATCCGGCCCGCCGCGCGGAACGACGACATCCGCCAGTCGAGCTGCCGGATGCGCGCGTAGAGCTCGGGACCGACCACCGGCGACAGCACGAAATCGTCGGCGCCCGCCTCGGGGTCGAGGCCGGCCAGGCGCGACACCTCGACGCAGAGCAGAACCGGCACGTCCGCGAGCGAGCCGACCTCGCGCACGCGGCGGATGGCGGCGCGTCCCACTTCCAGGTGTGCCCCCGCGTCCACCACCACCACCGAAGGACGCTGCAGCTCGATGTCCTCGGGCAGCTGATCGACGTCGTAGCCGACAGCCAACACCTCGCAGCCGAGATCGCTGAGCGCGGCCGCCGGTGTGTCCGGCTCCGCGGCCGCGGTCGCCGGATTGGAAGTCACCACGAGGGCCCGCATTTTCCGGGTACAGTATCCGTCCCGCCCCGGCGCAGCAATAACGTCGCGGGGCGCTCGGCGGCCAATATCAAGATCCTGTTTCGGAATTCGCGCCGGGCGGCAAGGCGCGACCGCCTTCCGATCTCGCGTCAGGTTGTTGCGTCAGGTCCGGGCGCCCCGACCACCGCCATACGGCCGACGTAGTTTCCGCGCGAGGGAGCTTGGCGCGGCGCGGTCCTGATGCAATACTCTTCCTTGATGGACGATTTCCACTGCTCGTTCTGTGGGAAGCGGCGCCGTGAAGTGCGCAAGCTGATCTCAGGCCCGCGCGTGTTCATCTGCGACGAGTGCGTCGCGCTGTGCAACGACATCATCGCCAAGGAAGAGGCGGCCGAGCGGCCGAAGTATCCTCGTCCTCGCGAGATCTACGACGAGCTCAACAAGTACGTCATCGGCCAGGACCGCGCGAAGAAGGCGCTGTCGGTCGCGGTGCACAACCACTACAAGCGCATCGGCCAGCACGGCAAGGCCGGCGAGGTCGAGATCCAGAAGGGCAACATCCTCCTGCTCGGGCCGACCGGCTGCGGGAAGACCTTGCTGGTTCAAACGCTGGCGAAGAAGCTGGACGTGCCGTTCGCGATGGCGGACGCGACCACGCTGACCGAAGCCGGCTACGTCGGCGAGGACGTCGACAGCGTCATCAAGGCGCTGTACCGGAACGCGGGCAACGATCCGGAGAAGGCTAGCCGCGGCATCGTCTGCATCGACGAGATCGACAAGATCGCGCGCAAGGGCGGCGGGCCGTCGGTCACGCGTGACGTGTCGGGCGAGGGCGTCCAGCAGGCGCTGCTCAAGATTCTGGAGGGCAAGCAGGCGTCGATCACGCCGGACGGCGCCCGCAACCGGCCGCAGCAGGAGCTGATTCAGGTCGACACGACCGACATCCTGTTCGTCTGCACGGGCGCGTTCAACGGCGTCGAGGAGATCGTGCGCCGGCGGGTCGGCGAGCGCGGCCTCGGCTTCGGCGCGCACATCGGCAAGGGCGACGAATCGAAGAACTCGCTGCGCGCGCTCGCCCGCACCGAGGACATGATCAAGTTCGGCATGATCCCGGAGTTCATGGGCCGGCTGCCGATCATCGTCGCCGCCGACGATCTGGACGTCGACATGCTGGTCGAGATCTTGTGGAAGCCGAAGAACGCGCTCGCCAAGCAGTACGAGCGGCTGTTCGAGATGGAAGGCGTGAAGCTGCGCTTCTCCGAGGACGCCCTGCAGGGCGTCGCCGAGGAGGCCACCCGCCGCAAGTCCGGCGCGCGCGGCCTCCGCGCGATCCTCGAAGAGGTGATGCTGGACGTGATGTATGAGATCCCCTCACTGAGCGGCGTCAGCGAATGCGTCGTCACCCGCGACGTGGTGGTGTCACGCAGCCGCCCGCAGCTCGTGCGCGAGAAGAAGGCCTCGTAGTCCGCCGGCGCTGCAAAGGACCCGCACAGGACCGTCTAAAGCTTTCGCCTGCGACGGTCGAGTCCCGACGACTACGACTTCTCTGGACTTTACCATTTCCGATCCGTCGTTAGAGTTACCCGAAGTCATGAGGACGTTTCGATGCTGAATCAGAAAGAGAAAAACCAGATTCGCGCCGTGCTCGCAGAAGAGCTGCGCCGCCTGTCGAAGAAGGGCGAGAGCGCGCTGTCCTACTCGATGAACCACGAGCGCAACATCGGACGTGATTCGATCGACGAGTCGATGGAGGAAGAGCTGTTCTCCACCGAGATGCGGCTGCACGATCGCGAGAAGTTCCTGCTCGGGAAGATCAACAAGCAGATCGCCCGCCTGGAAGCCGACGAGATCGACGTGTGCGAGGACTGCGGCGAGGCGATCTCGTTCCGGCGGTTGCTGGCGCGCCCCGTGACGACGCTGTGCATCGAGTGCAAGGAGCAGAGCGAGCGGGAGGAGCAGGCGACCGAGCAGGCCGGACGCGCGGGCGGATTCGCCGAGCTGGGCGACGGCGGCGAGGGAGAAGTCAAGGCCCCGGCCGAGGAGTGAGGGCGCGCGCTCCCATCAACACTCGCCACACGCGCGACACCCGCCACGCCGGGGCCGCGGTTCAGCCGGCGGTCGGCGCCACGACAGTGGCGCGCCAATCCATTCGTTGCCGCACTGCCGCTTTCGTCATATCGTCGCGGCGGTACCGGTGAACGATGGCCGATAGTCGATATCGCATCACCGAGCGCGTCGCCGCCGGGGGCATGGCAGAGGTGTTCCGCGGCGTCGCGGAATCGATGCGCGGGTTCAAGAAGAACATCGCCATCAAGCGCATCCTGCCGTCGCTGACGAAGAACAAGAAGTTCGTCGCGATGTTCCTGGACGAGGCGCGGCTGTCGCTCGCGCTCCAGCACGCCAACATCGTCCAGGTGTTCGACATCGGCCACACGGACGAGACGTACTTCATCGTCATGGAGTACGTCGACGGCGTCGACCTGAAGGCGCTGATCGAATGGCGCCGCCGCATCAACCGACGCGTCCCCATCGCGCACGGCCTGTACATGATCCTCGAGATCTGCAAGGGCCTGGCCTACGCGCACGACCTGCAAAACCCCGAGACGAACGCGCCGTTCGGGATCGTCCACCGCGACATCTCGCCGCCCAACGTCCTGATCTCGAAGCAGGGCGAGGTGAAGGTCGTCGACTTCGGCCTCGCCAAGGCCACCAGCCAGGTCGAGATCACCGACCCCGGGGTGGTCAAGGGCAAGATGAGCTACCTGTCGCCCGAGGCGGCGCGCGGCGAGGAGGTCGACCAGCGCGCCGACATCTTCGCGGTCGGCATCCTGCTCTACGAGCTGCTGACCGGGAAGCGGCTGTTCTACGGCGAGACTGACTACCAGACGGTCGAGCTGGTGCGGAACGCGAAGATCCCGCCCATCAAGCCGCAGAACCCCCAGGTGGAGCCTGAGCTGGAGGACATCGTCCGCAAGGCGCTCGCCAAGCGGAAGGAAGACCGCTATCAGAACGCGACCGACATCCAGGACGCGCTGGCGCAGTACGCCTACTCGCGCGGCCTCAAGGTGATCGCGCGCGACATCGCCGAGCTGGTGCGCCAGTGCCTGGAAGACCGGCGCATGCAGTCGGGCGAGGGCAAGCCGAAGACCAGCATCATCGACCACCTGCTGCAGGACGAGATCGCGAAGTTCACCTCCGTGGACGACGAGGAGGAGGCCGCCGGCGCCCGCCCGCTGTCCGCGGACGAGCTGGCCCCGCGGCCCGGGACAATCCCCCCGCCGCCCTCCGAGGGTGACTTCGTCGACCCGCGCGGCTGGGCAGATGAACGCCTGACGCCCGTGTTCGGCATCGCCGAGGTCGACGCGATGGAGGAGCGCAAGACCAGCCGGGACGTCGTGCCGGTCGTGCCGCCCCCCAGCCAGCGGCGCGGGGGCGCCCACCGCGTGCCGACGCCGGCGCAGGTGCGGCCGCCGGCGGGTCCGCTCGACCCGATGGATCAGACGCCGGGTCCCGAGACGCTGGCGTCGGTGCTGGAGCCGACGCCCGGTCCGGAGGCGGCGCTGCCGCCCGAGGCCCTGTCGGCGACCCTGGAGCCGCCCCCCACCCGTTCGGTGGCGGTGCGCGCGCACCGCCCGAAGAGGGGGCGCAACTTCCTGATCGGCGCGGTGATCGGCATCATCCTGCTCGGCGCGATCGTGGTGCTCGCGAAAAAGAACGCGCCCAATGCGCCCGGCGCGCCGGGAACGCCGCCGGCCGCGGCGGCCCCGGCGCAGGCGCCGTAGGCCGAGGTCGGGAGCGGGCGTGTCGCTGGTCGACGAGGGCGAGATCGGCGCGGGCGGGACCGCCACGGTGCGCCGCATGTACGACCCCAGCCTGCGCCGGCGCGTCGCCATCAAGAGCCTGGTGCCGGAGCTGGCAGGCAACCCGCGCGCCCACCGCGACTTCGTGCAGGAGGCGGAGATCACCGCCCAGCTCGAGCATCCGAACATCATCCCGATCCACGAGCTGGTGATGGTCGACGGGCGCGCCAGCTTCTCGATGCGCCTGATCCGCGGCCAGACCCTGCAACAGGTGCTGGCCCAGCGCCCGGGCCTGCCCGACGACGCCGACGGGTTCGACGGCGTCCTCAACGTCTTCCTGCGCGTCTGCGACGCCGTCGCGTTCGCGCACAGCCGGGGCGTCGTCCACGGCGACATCAAACCCGAGAACGTGATGGTCGGCGCGTTCGGCGAGGTCTACCTCGTCGACTGGGGCGTCGCCTCGCTGATCCCGATCGAGGGCGCCGAGCACCCGGTGTCTGTGTCCGCCGAACGGCACACGCGCTCCGGCGTGCGCGGCACGCCGGCGTTCATGGCGCCGGAGCAGGCCAAGGGGATGCTGCCGGCCATCGGTGAGCGCACCGACGTGTTCGGCCTGGGCGCGCTGCTCTACTTCATCGTGACCGGGCAACCGCCGTTCGCGGGCCGGACCGAGAGCGCGATCCTGACGCGCGCCCGCGCCGGCCTGTTCGTCGATCCCGAGCAGACGGAGCGGGGCCGCAGCTTCCCCGCGCTCTGCCGGATCATCCGCAAGGCGATGGCCGCCGACGCCGAGCAGCGCCACGGCAGCGCCCTGGAGCTGCAGCAGGAGGTGCGCGGCTTCCTGAACGTCGGCCTGCACTTTCCGTCGCGCGTGTTCCCCGCCGGCGCCGTGATCGTGCGCGAGGGCGATCCCGGCGAGGAGGCGTACATCATCACGGCCGGCCACTGCAGCGTCCTCAAGCGCGAACACGGCGAGGCGGGCGAACAGCGTGAATTGGGACGGCTCGGGCCGGGCGACGTGTTCGGCGAGACCGCCATCCTGTCGCGCACCGCGCGCACCGCGACGGTGACGGCGGTCGACGAGGTGACGGTCAAGATCGTCACGCGCGCGCTGATCGAGGAGCGCCTGGGGCCGACCACCTGGCTGGGCCGGTTCGTGCTGGCGCTCGCGGATCGCTTTCGCGAGGTGGACGAGAAGCTCAACCGCCTGGGCGGCGGGCTCTGATCCCGCGGCCGCGCCGAGGGCATAGCCCTGCAGGATGCGGGCGTGCGCGATTGGTGAGCCACGGAGCGGGGGATCCGGCGCGTTAACGCCAATCATGGCGGGTGCATCGAGACGGCGAACGGCCGGTGCCGCCGGGCTGGCGCTGGGTGCCTGGCTGGCGGCGAGCCCGGCGACGGTCAGCGCGCAGGCGGTGGTCAACGTGACGGTCGACGCGACCGCCGCCGGCACGCCGCTGGAGCGCGTCTGGCCCTACCACGGCTTCGACGAGGTCAACTACGCGACGACCTCGGCGGGCAAGGCGTTGCTGGCGGCGTTGGCCGCGGCCCACACCGCCCCGGTCCACGTGCGCACCCACTTCTTGCTGAACACCGGCAACGGCACGGCGTCGCTGAAGTGGGGGTCGACCAACGTCTACACCGAGGACGCCGCCGGCAACCCGGTCTACAGCTGGACGCTGATGGACGGGATCATGGACTCGATCACCGGCGCCGGCGCGTTTCCGTTCGCGGAGATCGCCTTCATGCCGCAGGCGCTGTCGACGAGGCCGAACCCCTACATGGACTCCGGCGTCGGCGCGCTCGACGGCGGTTGCTTCTACCCGCCCACCGACTACACGAAGTGGTCGAACCTGATCAAAGCCTGGGTGATGCACGAGAACGCGCGCTACCCGAACGTCGAGAGCAGCTGGCTGTGGGAGCTGTGGAACGAGCCCGATATCGGCTACTGGCACGGGACGTTTGCCGAGTACGCGAAGCTCTATGACTACACGGAGGCGGCGGTTCACCAGGTGCTGCCCAACGCGCAGCTGGGCGGACCGGCCGTCGCCAGCGCGAACGGCAGCTTCCTGACGCAGTTTCTGCAGCACTGCGCGACGGGCGCCAACGCCCTGGGCGGCACGGGCGCCCGCCTGGACCTGATCAGCTTCCACGCCAAGGGCGGCACGGCGATCACCGGCGGCCACGTCGAGATGAACCTGGGCAACCAGCTCGGCCTGCATCAGAGCGGCATGCGCGCCGTCGCCAACGTCGCCGCCTTCAAGAGCAAGCCGATCTACATCACCGAGGCCGACCCCGACGGCTGCGCCGCCTGCCCGGCCAGCACCACGCCCGCCGACGCCTACCGGAACTCGCCCGCCTACGGCGCGTACGAGGTCGCGATGATGAAGCGGACGTTGGAGCTGGAGGCGCGTCTCGGCGTCAAGCTGGGGGGCCTGCTGACCTGGGCGTTCACCTTCCCGGGCACGCCCTACTTCGCGGGCTACCGGGCGCTGACCACCAACGGGATCGACCTGCCGGTGATGGGCGCGTTCAAGCTGCTCGGCGCGTTGAACGGCGCGCGCCTTCCCGTCACGAGCAGCGGCGCGCTCACGCTGGACGCGATCCTGTCGGGCAGCGTGCGTGGAAACGCCGACGTGGACGCGATGGCGACGCTGAACGGCAGCAAGGCGCAGGTGCTGGTCTGGAACTACCACGACGACCTGGTCACGGTGGCGGCCGCGCCCGTCAACCTGTCGGTCAAGCTGCCGGCCAGCTTCGGCGCGCGCGTGACGGTCACGCACCTGCGCGTCGACGATACGCACGGCGACGCGTACACGGTCTGGACGTCGCAAGGAAGCCCCGCCTCGCCGTCCGCGGCGCAGATCGCGGCGCTGCAGGCGGCGATGGATCCGGTGGCGCTGACGCCGGAGCAGACCGTCAACGTGACGGGTGGATCCGCAACGGTCACGTTCGACCTGCCGCGGTTCGGGATCTCGCTGGTGACGCTGGCGCCGGCGGTGACCGGCGTGGACGCGGGCGCGGACGCGCCGGGCGGTCCGGACGCGAGCACGACCGACGCCGCCGCAGGCGACGCGCCTGCGGGCGATCGCCCCGGTGACGCGGGGACCGGAACCGGCGGATCGGCGGGCGGGGCCGGCGCGGGCGGCGGCGCGGGCGGGAACGGCGGCGCGGGCGCGAAGGGGGGCGCCGGCGCGACCGGC
>JADMIO010842003.1_pt1 | contig 35539 bp, 29 predicted proteins | sample 8958161 | NCBI WGS metagenome assembly JADMIO01 (sample SAMN16585339, study PRJNA669376) | soil metagenome | isolation source: Crop rotation soil | place: USA: Cullars Rotation, Alabama | collected 2011
ACAACTTGTCCACGTGGAATTCTAAGCTTAGGATCCCAATGTGCTGGAAAGATCGGTGTGTACCGCGACGGCAATTGGTATCTGCGCAACAGCGCGTCGCCCGGGTCGCCCGATGTGTCCTTCGCGTACGGCACGACGGGCTATCTCCCAGTGGTGGGACGATTCAATCCCGGCACGACCGGGATCGGCGTCTTCGTGAACGGCAACTGGTTCTTGCGACCATCCGTCACGCCGGGAGCGCCGACGGCATCGTTCGCGTACGGCACGAAAGGCGACATCCCCGTCGTCGGTGACTGGAACAACGACGGCATCGACACGATCGGCGTGTACGAACGGGGAACGTGGTATCTGCGCAACACGAACTCGCCCGGCCCGCCGGACCTCGTCATCAACTACGGACTCGCCGGCTACACCCCAATGGTCGGTGTGTGGCAAGGCAACAACGGCGCGCAGACGATCGGCGTGTACACCAACGGCGGGTGGTACCTGCGCAACACCAACACCCCCGGGCCGGCGAACATCGTGACGAACTACGGAGCCACTGGCTACCTCCCGGTCCGCGGCAACTGGAACGGTGGCGGCATCCAAGGGATCGGCGTCGTCGTCCCCTCCTGACTCCTCGTCGTTTGCGATCTGACGGGTGGTGCGCCGACGGTACGCTCATGCGCCGTGTCCGTCCGAGTCCTGCACGTCTCGGCATCGTTTCCCCGCACGGTCACCGACACGACGGCACCGTTCCTGCTCGATCTCGTCACCGGCCAGCGCGCAGTCGGGTGGGAGCCGTTCGTCGTCGCGGCCCACGATCACGACCTTCCCCGACGTCACGAGCTCGCCGGAGTGCGGGTGCGCCGAGTCCGCTACGGCCCTGATCGTTGGGAGGTGCTCGTGTACCGCGGTGGGGGACACGGCCGACTGCGTTCACCGCTGCACGCGCTGCTCCTACCCGGTCTCGTCGCCGCGCTGACCGCGGCGGTCACCGCCGAGATCCGTCGTACGAAACCTGACGTCGTGCACGGACACTGGCTGTTCCCCGGTGGCCTGATCGCCGCGCTGCTCCCGCGTCGCGCGAGTCGTCGCGTGGTGATCACGCTGCACGGTCCCGACGTCGAACTCGCGAGTGGAACGTTCGGACCGCTTGCGCGTTGGGTCGTCAAGCGCGCCGATGCGGTCTTGGCGGTGAGCGAGCCGCTCGCTCGTCGCGCCGAGCAGCTACTGAGGTTGCCGGCTGGCGCGATCGGTGTCGCTCGCCTGCCGCTGCCGCTCGGTGTGACGCCCACCCCCCTTCCTCCGATCGAGCGACGTCGTCTGCTCGCGGCTGGCCGCGCGTCCGTCGAGAAGGGATTCGATGTGCTCATCGATGCACTCGCGCGTCCGGTCGCGGCGGATTGGGACGCGACGCTGGTCACCGACGGCCCGGAGCGCTCGAACCTCGTCGCGTTGGCGCACTCGAAAGGTCTCGACGACCGAGTGACGTTCCGGCCCCTCTGCCCGCGAGCAGAGCTGTTCGATCTGGTGCGAGCTCATCACGCGGTCGCCGTGCCGAGCCGCGCGGAAGGGCTCGGCATGATGGCGCTCGAAGCACTCGCGCTCGGCCGGCCGGTCGTCGCGAGCGCGGTCGGTGGACTCGTCGAAGTGGTGCGCGACGGCGCCGATGGCCTTCTCGTCCCGCCCGGAGATGCTGACGCACTCGCGCGCGCCCTTGCCCGTCTCGATCTGCGGGCCCCCGCGGCGCACGCGGTCGAACACCACCAAGCGAGGGCCGTCGTGGACGCACACGCGCAGGCCTACGGCGTTGCCGTACCTTCAGTGCTCGCGATGCGCGGCCAGTAGTTCGAGTGCCCCGGTCGTCGGACTGATCTCTCCGGAGGTGACCCGGCGTTCCACCGCCGGCACGAGTGCCGCGACGTTCGGGTCGTCGCGCACGCGCGACAGGACCGTTTCGGTGACCTCGCTCCACAGCCACGCGCGCGCCTGCGTCGACCGCCGCGCCACCAGCGCACCCGTGCGCTCGAGCATGTCGTGGTGACGCCGCATCGCGGCGTCGACATCAGGAAGCCCTTCACCCGTCAGCGCCGAGCACAGCACGACCTCGGGCTCCCATTGGTCGTACTTCCTACGCAAGAGATGCAGCGCGTGGCGGTAGTCGGCTGCCGCGTTCCGGGCGAGGGGAAGCAGCACACCGTCTGCCTTGGTGACGACGACCACGTCCGCCATCTCCATGACGCCGCGCTTGATGCCCTGGAGCTCGTCGCCTCCAGCTGGTGAGACGAGGAGGGTGAACGTGTCGACCATCGTGTCGACGTCGGTCTCCGATTGGCCGATGCCGACTGTTTCGACGAGCACGACGTCGAAGCCGGCGGCCTCGCACACCAGCATCGCCTCCCGCGTGCGTTGCGCGACACCACCGACGGCTCCGCCCGAGGGAGTCGGGCGCACATAGACGTCAGGGTGTTGTGCAAGGGACTCCATACGCGTCTTGTCGCCCAGGATCGAGCCCCCGCTTCGCGTGCTCGACGGATCGACGGCCAGCACCGCCACCTTGTGGCCCTCGTCCACCAATCGCATACCGAACGCCTCGATGAACGTCGACTTGCCGACGCCCGGCGCGCCGCTCGCACCGATCCTCCTCGCCTTGCCCGTGTGCGGAAGGAGGTGATCGAGCAACGCAGCCGCTGCGGTTCGGTGATCGGCGCGAGTCGACTCCACCAGCGTGATGGCGCGCGCCAGCGATCGGCGATCGCCCGCCAGGACACCAGCCCCGAGCTCCGAGTCACGTTCCTCTCGGGTCGGCACGCCGGCGAGTTTACGGAGCATGACGCCGGTGTCAGTTCGGACGGCGTCGCGCGACGTTCAACCGCGAGACGCATCGCAACGGCTACGCTCGCCGGTCGATTCGATACCGAGGGGCGGACGAAAGGCGTCGGCGATTGAGCATCACCGCCCGCGAGCAACAGGCGATCGTCGCGGCCCACACCGGCCGCGACCCTGAGGCCTTCACGCGCATCGTCGCGGTGCACCGAAACGCCCTTCTGGCTCACGCGCGGCGCCGGCTGCGCGACGACGAGGCGGCTCACGACGCGCTGCAAGAGACGTTCCTGCGGGCCTATCGCGCGATCGACCGGTTCGGCGGCGAGCAACTGCTGGCGGCGTGGTTGCATCGCATCGTCGACAACGTGTGCAACGACGAGCTGGCCCGACGCCGGCGCGAACTCGTCCTTCTCGAGCGGGTCGGCTTGCCGCGAGTCGACCACGTCGACGTCAGGACGACAATCGACTCCTCGGTCGAGTCGACGCTCGACTCACTGCCCGAGACCTATCGCGAAACCCTCGTGTTGCGCGCCGTCGACGACCTGAGCTTTCGCGAAGTCGCGGTTCGAACCGGAGTGACCCAGGAAAACGCTCGCGCTCGGTTCCACCGCGCCCGCCAGTTGTTCCGCGCGCTCTTCGACGGCCCGTCGGCGCTCGTGGTTTTGCTGTCCGCGCCCATCATCCGTCGGTTCCCCCGACTGTCCACGCTGTCCAACCCTGCGGGTGGGACGGTGCCGTCGCTGCAACCCGCGGCGCCCTCACAACTCACGTCGGTGTTCGCCTCGCCCGCCACCATGCACGTCGTCGAGCTCGCCGCCGCGCCGGAGCGAGCAACGACGATGGCAAAGGTGGTCGTCGCGGTCGCCGCGAGCCTTCCGGTCATGGTCGCGGCCGCGCCCGCACCATCGACGGCACGGGCGCCGGTGATCGCGGAGCCGGTCGTTGCCGGCGCCGACACCGCAGCAGTAGACAGCGCGTCGACTGTCGAGAGCGGTGGCGCGACGACGAGTTCGACGTCGACGACGACCATCCCGACGTCGACAACTGTCCCGCCACCGTCGACGGTGCCGCCCGTATCCGTCACCCCTCCCCGGTCGAGCAACGGTCCCCGGACCTTCCCGAACAGCGCGGACTCCGAGCCGGTCGACGACCCCTCTGCCGACGGTGCGTCCGACAGCAGCGGCGATGCCGTCGCCCCAGCGCCGGAGCCGAGCGCGCCGGTGCGCATCACCGGCACGCTCGATGTCGAGCCCGACGGGCCGTCCACCGTGTACCGCGGCGAGGTCACGCTGTCCATGGACGAGTGGTCGGTCACCGGATGGTTGGGTTGCAATCTCGACGCGAGTTCCCGCAGGAGCGGCGGCGAGCTGCGCTGCGGGTTCGTGGCCGACGACGCCGCCTGGAGCATGTCCATCCGCGCGGTGGGTACGGTGCTCGGCCAGTCCGACGGTGGCGAGGTCACCAGCTACGACGGTCGCTACTCGGCGACCGGTACCCCGCCGGATGGCATCACCGCGAACGGCACCGCGTTCGCTCGCTTCGAGCAGACTGGCGCAACCGTCACCGTGGTCTGGTGGCTCGATCCTGCCGCCCCGTAGTCGATCGTGTCGTTGTCACTCAGCGTGACCAACGCGGGCGAGGCCGCGCCACCAGCGCGCACGCAGCGTAACTTCGCGTCGGCAAGCGATGGCCGTCGACCGAGGCACGCGACGAACGCGCGTGGTTCGTCGCGGTCCGGGTTCGCACGATTTTCGGGAAATCCTGTTCACGCGTGACGCGGTTCGCTAAGGTCCTGGCCGTTCGGCCCTGGGGGGTCGGACACATCTCTTCGTTGCAGCTGTCACAAATGTTGGGCGACATCAGTTGTACCTATTGCCGTCCGGTATCGCGTAGGAATACCTAGGAGGAAGATTGCGGAATCACCGTTGGCGCATAGCTGCTGTTGTCGCAGCGGTCGGAGCGCTGTTGGCTGGCCCGTTGGCCTTGCAGTCGCAGGCGGCGGCGCCGCCGGCGACGCAGACGCCGACGTTCTATCCGTCAGGCTTCAACTTGACGACGACGAGCTACACGATGCAGTTCGAGGGCGCGAATCGTCGGTCGACAGCCGGTACGTCGGCGGTGACCGCCTACAACACCGGCGGGGCGGACGAGTATCCGTTCGACCAGTCGATCAAGACGGACACCGGCGACACGTACGGTTTCGACACCTGCCCGGACGTGTTGGCCATTGCGGCCGATGACACGCCGGCGGATGCGTTGGCCGCGTCACCGGCGTGGGAGACCACGCTCGACGGTGTCGCCGTCGCCACGGGCGGTGCGGCGCAAGATGGTGTGAGCACGACCGACAGCGCGATGTTGCTGACGCAGTCTGCTCGTACCGGCGCCACGGACCTGAGCCCCGAAGCCGTCCAGGCGATCACGCAGATCAAGGACAACTGCGGCACGCCCGACGCGATGGTGTTCGGTGGTTCCACGGCGATCCCGCCGGGGGCGATCTCGACGCTCGACGCGTTGTTGGGCACGGTGTACGAGTTCGCAGGCGTCAACCGGTTCGACACGGCCCGCAAGGTCGCTCGTTCGGTGTTCCAGGGCGACGGTGGGCTCCCCAGCGTGACGGTGTTCCCGGACGCGGCGAGTGCTGGTACCGATCTGGACAACACGGTGTTCCTGGCCGAGGGTCGCACGGGTGCTGACGCGTTGTCAGTCGGCCCGTTCGCCGCGGACAACAGCGTTCCCGTGCTCCTCACGGACACGGGCAGCTTGCCGAACGACACGCGCGATGCGTTGATCGAGTTGGCGCCGGACAACATCATCGTGTTGGGCGGCACCGGAGCGATCACCGATCCGACGGCGGCAGCCGCAGCGTCTGCTGCCGGCGGCGCGACGCTGACTCGCATCGCGGGCAACGACCGGTACCTGTCGTCGATCGACATTGCCGAGCAGCTGTTCGACATGTACCCCGACTTCGCCGCCGATCCTGATACGGGTGCGGCGACGAGCTTCTACAGCGACCAGACGTTCGGGTTCGCTCGTTCCGAAGGTGTCGGCGCCGGCCACGTCGGTTGGCCCGACGCGCTGTCGTCAGCATGGTGGCTGGCGATGTCGGACAACGAAGGCGACATCCCTGACCGTCAGGCCCCGCCGGTCGAGCACAACGGCGACGACGGCAACACCTACATCGGTGACACCGACAACGAACAGCCGCCGTTGCTGCTGACGCAGCAGGGCAGCCTCCCGAGCTCGGTGTCCTCGTACCTGGCCGGCCTGTACCCGGATCCGACCAACATCATCACGTCCACCAATCCTGGTGGCGGTGACGAAGGCGGTTGGGGCTGGGTGTTCGGTGGTGACGCCGCAGTGGCGCACACCCAGACGCTGGCCATCGCCAAGCTGCTCTCCGGTGGCACCTACACCACCGCGAACCAGACGGACCTGAGCCCGACGATGAACAACGGGGCGGTCTTCTACACGAACCTCGACTTCAGCGCCTACGACGGCGGCATCGGTGGCCCCGACAACCTGCAAGGGACCACCGCCGCTGGTGACAAGGTGTGCGCGTTCCGCAATGCGCTCGGCGGTTCGGAGTGGCTGTCCTTGTACGACGGTTCGGACTTCCTCGACCAGACGTACCAGCGGTACGAAACGACGGGGAACGGGTTCCCGGCCTTCCAGAACCGGTTCAGCTGTGCATCACCGGGCCAGACGACGGCAACGGCGTTCGGCATGAGCCCGACTGGACACGAGACGGCATCGAAGGATCTGGACTGGACGGCAGCCACCAACCGGCTCAGCTCTGATGCCGCCGCAGCCGACGGCACGGCCAACACCGCGTCGCCGCCAACCGGCTGTGACGTGTACGCCAACCAGACCACCAGCTGCACGGAGACCTGGACCTTCAGCGGGGCCACACCGGTGACGTTCCAGAACGTCGCCCACGCTGGAGCCACGTTCACCCTGTCGCTGGCGGTCACCCGCACCGACGGTGCTGGCGCGGATACCAACGACGCCATCACCGCAACGGGCACGCTGACCGTGTCCGACGGGGCCACGCTGTTCACGGCGACGCTCACGGGCGAGAGCTCGACGACCGCGAGTCCTCTGATGATCTCCGGCTTCTACACCCAGTCCGGAGCATTGGGTGGGTTCCATCTCACGCTGACCGGGGCTGGCGCCACGGCAGCACTGAGTGACCTCGCGTTCCAGGGCAACGCCGCATAACCAGCAACAACCAACAACTCGAAGACGGGGCGCCCCACGGGGCGCCCCGCTTCGCGTCACTCGACGGGTGCGTGGGCCCGTCGTCGGTATAGGTTCACGGTTCCCCCGTACGCCGGCCCGTGATCGGGCCAGTCCCCTGGAGGTTCTCCCGCTTTGACGCCTCGCCGTCGCGTCCGCTCCTCGACCGCGATGCTCGCCGCCGTCGTCGTCTGTGCGGTCACGTTGCTCGCCTGCAGCGACAAGAAATCGCCCACCAGCGCCACGTCTTCCCGCGCGTCGCACGCGTCGATCGCGCCGAACGCCAGCGAGCCACCCGCGCCCCCCGCGACCTTGGCACCAACGGCGCACACCACCACCACGTGGCCGCCGGCGTCGACCACCACGACGACCGCACCGAAGACGAAGACGAAGCCCAAGCCACCTCCTCCGCCTCCGAGCACGGTGGTGTGCGACCGGCTCTCCGGCGCCCAGCTGCAGGCCGCACTGGGTGTCGCGTACAACTCCGCGTCCGGCACCGACTCGACGTGTACCTACACCGGTGACGACGGATCGTCGGTGTCGCTCGCGCTCAAGAACGTGAGTGGCAGCCCGAGCGATGCCGTGAACGGCGCGAGGTCCGCATGTGACGCGGGAACCGACCGTACGGTGGCTGCGGGTGCGGCCGGATTCGATTGCCTGGCGGGCGGGACGCCTATTGCCGTGACGGCCAACGACACCACGTTCTTCCGACTGGCGTTGTTCGACTTCCATGGCGACACCAGCCACGCGCAAGACGGCCTCGGCCAGCTCCTCAGCGAACTCGCGTAGCCAATCCATGCCGTCCGCGGGGCCCGGCAACGACGAACGACAGCTCGAACGACGCTGGCTGCTCGGCGTCGTCGTTGCCGCCTCGGTCCTGTTCCTGTCGACCATCGGAACCAACGTCGAGTTCGGTGACGGCGCCGAGGCGGTAGCCGGCATCGGCGATCTCGGAATCGTGCACGCGCCGGGGTACTTCTCCTACACCGTGTGCGCTCGTGCGTTCACGACGCTCGTGCCCGTCGGCGACCTGGCCTTCCGAGTGATGCTCTTCAGCACGGTCTGCGCAGTGGCGACGATCGGGTTCGTGTTCCTCGTCGCCCGCCGACTCACGGCGTCACGTGCGGGCGCGGCGGTCGGCGCGCTCGGCCTCGCCGTGAGCTCGACGTTCTGGTTCGACGCGGGCTATGCGAAGTCGTACGCGTTCACGTCGCTCCTCATCGCCGTCGTCCTGTGGTGTCTGCTGGCGTGGAAAGACGGCGGACGACGTTGGCTCCTGGCCGTCGCGGGAGGACTCGTCGGTCTGTCGCTCGGGGCGTCATGGCAATCGATGGCCGTGGCCCTCCCCGGCTTCGCCCTGATCTTGTGGAGCCGCGATCGGCGTCCGCTGAGGCGCGATGTGATCGTCGTCGTCGTCAGCGGTCTCGCCGTCGCACTCGTGGTTGCGGTCGGCGTTCTGGTGCGCGCGTCCATGGACCCAAGGGTGAACTGGGGGGACGCCACCGCCCCTCGGCACCTCGTCGATCTCTTCCTCGTGCGGGATTTCGTGAACCTCTCGGGCGGCGCGGGCGGGAGCGGCAGCACGTCGGTGGCCAGCGCCTCCGCAATCGGCGCCCTGTTCTCGAAGATGTTGCGCATTCCGTTCTTCATCACCGCCGACGCCGGCATCGCGTTGCTCGCCCTTCTCGCGGTCGGCGTCGTGGTCGCGGCAGTCCGGCGCACGGCCACGCGCTTCTGGGCGCTGCTCAGCATGTGGATGCTCAACTTCGTCGCGGTCGCGCTGGTGATCTCGCCCGGCATTCAGGCACGCGGCTTCAAGGTCACCCGCGAGGCGCTCCTGCGCTTCGGCGGCTATCAGCTCAGTGGGGGCATCGTCGTCGCCTGCGGTGTCGCGATCGGTGTCACCTGGTTGCTCGAGCGCGCCGCGTTGTGGTTGGCCGGCCCAGTGCCCGAGCGCGATCGCCGACATCGTCGTCAGTCCGCGCCGCGCGCCGTGGCAGCACCGGTTTGGTTGATTGTTGTCGCGCTGATGATCGTGGGCGGGACGGCCGCATGGAACTGGGGCAGCGCGTCCCATCATCAGCCACCGTTCGCCCGCGATTACGCCCGCAACGTGTTGGACTCCTTGCCGCCGAACGCAGTGCTCGTGAGCCTGGTGGCGGAACGTTCGTTCCCGATCGAGTATGAGCAGGTCGTGCACCACACCCGCACCGACGTGACCGTCGTGCAGATCGAGGCCCTGGCCGCGAAGTGGTACCGCGCCGACGTCAGTCAGGAGCTCGGGGTCGACGTGACCTCAGTGACGAATCCGAACGATGCCGCGCTGCGCGTTGTCGACGGAGTCCACAGTCGACCCGTCTACTACGACTACGCCGCGGCGGCGTCGTTGGCGAAACAGCGTTCGAACCTCGGGTTCACCAAGATCGGCCTCGTCGCCGAGGCGCAGCCGGACGGCGCGGGACAGACCTACGACGCCAACCGGGCCGACGCTCTGTTTGCGCGCTTCCGCCTCGACGGCATCCACGATGACAGAGCGCGATTGCACTGGCCGAATGACAAGATGTTGGCTGTCTACGCAGTCGCCTACTACGACCGCGCGTTCGCGTTCGCCCAGAGCGGCAAGATCGACGAAGCTCGCGACCAGTTGCGCCAGATGCTGGCGGTCGATCCTGGCAACGCCGATGCTCTCAAAGCTCTCGCGTCACTCGACCAGCACAAATGACCGAGCCACCTGCCATAGAGACCAACGTTCGTCGGTACCGATCGGGTGACGAGCACGCCATCCAAGAGTTGTATGCGACGTGCTTTCCGAAGGTCCCCCGTTCCCTCGAGGCATGGCGTTGGCGGTTCGTCGACAACCCGGAGCCGACGGACATGATGATGGTGGAACGAGTCGACACCGGAGAAGTCCTCTGCCACGTCGGTATCGAGCGGGGCCGTTTCTGGATCGACGGTCAAGAGGCAGTGGTGACCCTCTCCGGCGACTTCATGACCCATCCGGACCACCGCGGCCGCCGCATCGCCGATCAGATGGCTGGCGTCTTCTATCCGCTCTGGACCGCCGGCGATGCCACGTTGGCGTTCCCCAGTGAGGCCAGCCTGCACATCTCGACTCGAACCATTCCGGCGACGGCCGGTCTCGGCACGATGCCGCAGTGGCTGTGGTGGTCCTCCGGCGACGCGGTGAGGGAAGACCGGCCGTCGTTGCCCCGACCCGCAGCGGCCGCGGTAGCGGCGGCGTGTCGTACCGCGCTCGCGTCCGCCCGTTCGAGCCGGCGTCAACTCGCGGACGTCGCGGACCTCGATCCCGATGGCGCGCTCGGTCGCGAATTCGATCACCTCGACGAAGAGTTTGCCAACACGGCGCGATGCGTTCGCCGTCGATCAGCGCGTCACGTCGCGTGGCGGTGGTTGCAGCATCCTGACCGTGACTGGACGCTGACCACCGCGCGCGATGGACGCGGTGACCTGGTCGGCTTCGTCGTCTTCGGAACGATAGGAGAGCGAGGCCGGGTCGTCGACCTCGCGGCCATCGACGCGACGACGCAGACCTGCTTGCTCGCCCACGCAGTGCGCGCGCTGACGGGCACCGCGGTGGAGCGAGTGTCGCTCGAGCTGCTGGATCCGCGCCCGTGGAGTGCGCGATCGGTCCGTCGCATCGGGATGTGGTGTCGGGGTGAGGGTCCGAACGTGATGATCGGCGGGGCAAAGCTCGCCTTCCGGGATGCGGTGCACGACCGGGGCTCGTGGTATCTCACGATCGGCGACAGTGACCATGTCTGATGGCCCCGTCTTCGTCGTGGGTTGTCCGCGGTCGGGTACGACGCTGCTCAACGCGATGCTCTCCCGCCATCCGCACCTCGCGATCACGCACGAGTGGCGCTTCGTGCCCCAACTCTTGAGCCCCGATCGCCACGGTCGCGCTCGTGATCCTGCGTTCGTTCTCGAACAGATGTTGGCCATGCCGAAGGTCGATGGGGACCTGGTCGATCCAGACGCGGCCCGTCGGCGCCTTGCCGCCGTCGACGATCCATCGGTGGCCGACGCCATCCGGTGTGTCTTCGAGGTCTACGCGCACGCGGTCGGCCGGCCGAGGTGGGGCGACAAGACGCCTCGCAACGTCCGCCACATCGAGCTTCTCGCCGAAGCATTTCCCGACGCCTGCTTCGTGCACATCATTCGCGACGGTCGGGAGGTGGCCGACGCGAACAACGATGCGCCGTGGGGTGGTTCCGGGCTCTTGCTGTGGGCGAACGAGTGGGCGGGATGCATCGCATCAGGACGCGCCGCGGCGCGTCATCTCGGGAATCGATATTTCGAAGTGCGGTACGAATGCCTGGTCACGGAACCCGAGGCAACGCTGCGTCGCGTGTGCAGCTTCCTCGGCGAACCGTTCGTGGCGGAACAACTCGACTACCCGGCGTCGGTGGCCGCCTTCGGGGATGCACTGCCCGCGCACCATCGCAACCTGCTGTTGCCGCCGACCCCTGGGCTCCGCGACTGGCGCTCGCGGTGGACCCGGCGAGAGTGCGTGGCTGTCGAAGCCCTGATCGGCCCGCTCCTCGAGGAGTGCGGCTATCCCCGATCCGTGCCGATCCCGCCGCCGTGGCGCCGTCGCCGAGCGCAGGCCGTCGCGACCGTCGCCCGCGTGCACCACGCCGGCGCGCAGATGTGGCGCGACAATCGTCCCACCGCTCGTGGCATCGCGCGACGGTTGCTGCCGCTTCGGTCACGCGCATGAAGCGGCGAGCACGTGTTTCGACGCGGCGCCGCACCGAACTGTTCATCACGTTGTGCGAGCGCCAAGTTCGGTTGCGTCGGCAGCGATCGGTTCTCGGTCTGGTCTACCCGTTGATCGTGCCGCTCCTGATGCTCGGCATGTACACGTTTCTCTTCAAGGGCGTGTTCAACGTGCCGATCCGGGGCTACCCGGGGTATTTGTTCATCGGCATCCTGCCCTGGAGCTTCTTCACGCAGTCGATGTATCAGGCCCTCCAGAGCATCTCAGGCGAGGCCGAGCTGCTGCGGCGCGCGTCGTTCCCGACGGAACTGCTGCCGTTGTCGATCGTCGCGGTGAATGCGATCCTGTTCCTCGTCCTCGTCGCGGGGAGCGTCGCGTACGGCTTGTACGCGCAGCAGTTGACGTGGACGCTTGTGCCCTTCCTCGCGATTCCTCTCGTGGCGGTCGCGTTGCTCGTCGCCAGCGGCGCGCTACTGGTGGCTCTGGTGGACGTCTACAACCGTGACCTTCGCTATGTGTTGGGGAACCTGCTGCAGTTCTGGTTCTTCCTCATTCCGATCGTGTATCGGCCAGACATGGTGAAGGGAAATCTTCGCATCTTGCGGTCGATCGATCCGATGAACATGATCGTCGGTCAGATGCGCGACGTGCTCTATTACGGTCATTTCTCGCGCCCGCTCAACAGCAGCCTGATGCTGGCCGTCTGCGGGATCGTCTTCGGCGCCAGCGTGCTCTTGTTCCGTCGTGTGGCGCCCGTACTGGCTCGAGACGTCTGATGGGATCGACCATCGAGCTGCGAGGCGTCGGCGTGCTGTTCCGCCGCAAGGGCCACCGACAGGGGCTGTTCGGTTTGCGGGGTCCGACGTTCTGGGCCCTTCGCGACATCGACCTCGAAGTCGCAGCCGGCGAGGCGCTCGGGGTCATCGGACACAACGGTTCCGGCAAGACAACCTTGCTCCAGCTCGTCGCCGGCGTGTTTCGAGCCACCGAGGGTGAGGTGATGACCCGGGGGCGCGTCTCCTCGCTCGTCGAGTTGCAGGCTGGTGCGACGCGCGACCTCAGCGGCCGCGAGAACCTCTTGATCCAGGGTGTCTTGCTCGGCATGACGCGCGCCGAGCTCCGTAGTCGCCATGACGAGATCGTTGCGTTCACGGGCCTCACCGACGCGGAGTTGGATGCACCCGTGCGCACGTATTCGGCCGGGATGACGCTGCGCCTCGGGTTCTCGATCGTCGTGCACACCGATCCCGATGTGCTGCTCGTCGACGAAGTGCTTGCCGTCGGCGACGAAACCTTCCAGGAACATTGCATCGCGCGGGTCGACGAGCTGCGGGAGCAAGGTTGCGCGGTGATGCTCGTCTCCCATGACCTCGACCTGGTACGCAAGGAATGCGATCGCGTCGTCGTCCTCTCGCACGGACGACTCGCGTTCACCGGCGACACCGACCACGCCATCGACCATTACCACGCGCTCGCCGAACCCACCTGAGATGGCGAGCTGGCGCGTCTTGGCCATCGAGAGCGAGCTCACGTTCTACGGCGGCCAAGAGCGAAGCTACGCGGACGTGTGCGCAGGGTTGGCGGAACGAGGTCATCACATCGAACTGGCCTACCGAACGGGCGGAGATGCGGAGCCGGCGTGGGCAGCGATCACGGACCACCGACACCGGATCGAGTCGACGATGATCCACCCGAACGCGTTGCTCGCCTCGTCGGTCGGATTCGCGCGGTCGGCGCGGCGCGCGATCGCCATCCGTCCCGACGTGGTCTACGTGAACCAGTACCAGGACACACCGCTCGCGGCGCTCGTGGCCGCCCGGCACCGAGTGCCGTTGGTCTGCCACCTCCGTCAGCCTGTTCCGCGGCGGTACGGCGTGCAATGGGCGGCCGCCCTCCCGCGGGTTGCGTACTTCATCGCCGTGTCCCATCACACGCGCGAAGAATTCGTGCGATCGGGTCTGCCGGCCGAGCGGGTGATCGTTGTCCACCTCGGGGTCGAGACCGACAGCGCGGCACCGGACGCCGCGCGCCGAGCGCGCGGACGCAAGGAACTGGGGCTGACCGAGCCGACCCCGATGGTGCTCTATGCGGGCCGGCTCGATCGCGAGAAGGGACTCGAGATCCTGTTGGACGCGTGGCGCCGCGTGGTCGCCAACGAGCCCGCGGCTCGCCTCGTCGTCCTCGGCGGTCCCCGCAACCACCCCTCGAGCGCGGCCGCCGCGGCCTATGTGGAGGAGCTGCGGGCCCGTGCCGGCGAGGGCGTCATCTGGCGTCCGCGCCGCACCGACGTGTCAGCGATGCACGCCGCCGCGGACGTCGTCGTCGTGCCGAGCGTGTATGCGGAGCCCGGCGGGCGCGTCGTCTTCGAGGCCATGGCCGCGGGCGTCCCTGTTGTCGCGAGTCGTGTCGGTGGCCTTCCCGAGGTTTGTGAGCCATTTCCGGAACTGCTCGTTCCCCCCGGCGACCCGGGCGCGCTGGCGGCCACATTGCTGCGAACCGTCCGGTGGCGCAGCCAGCAACCCTCGCTGGGGGAGCGCTGTCGGGCGCACGTGATTGCTCGGTTCCCCGTTCGTGCCACCGTCGACGGCGTCGAGGCGGTCTTGGCCTCCGCGCTCAGCCCAGCGGTTGACGCTCTTCCGAGGTTGCGGCGCGCGCCACTCTGGCGATGGGGACGGAGGAGTTCGTGAGCGGGCTGCGTCGCCCCCTGAGCGCTCGCCAGTCCAGGGTCGCACCCTCGAAGCCGAGACCGGCGCCCCAAGCCGTGAACGCAGCGACGATACCGGGGAGAAGCCGCAGCGTCTTGGGAAGATCCGCCGGGGTCCAGGCCGCGACCCTCGCGAACAACGACACCACGCGTCCGCCGGCGGCCACCGGCGCCAGCGGCGTGTAGCGGACGAGGAAGCGCAGACGGCATGGACCACGCCGGCCCAGGCGCGCGGTGAACCGTCCGAGTTCGAACTGGTGCGCGAGCACGGTCCGCAGGCGAGTTCGGTTGCGATGCGAGATCACTGCGTCGGGGCTGAACCGAAGCCGGCCGGCGTCGCGGATTGCGACGGTCAACAGCGTGTCCTCGCATCCGCCCATGTCCTCGGGAAACGGTCCGTACTCCTGCCACAGGGCCCGGGGAAGCAACAGGTTGCACGTTGCGCCCTGCCACGCGGTGCGCGGTGGGCGGGCGGGATGGAAGTCGAAGAACTCGACGAGGTACTCGATGGTTCCGGCTCGGCTGAAGGGGGTGCCGTTTCGCACTGCGCCCGCGACGGCGAACGTCCCGGCGGATGCCGCGCACAGTTGCTCGAGCCAGTTGCGGTCCGCGAGCACATCCGCATCGCAGAAGGCGAGCAACTCGCCGCGCGCCGCGGCAGCGCCACGGTTGCGCGCGACGGCCGCAGGTACTCGTCCCACCCAGTCCAAGACCCGCAGACGATCTTCGTGGCGCGGGCGCGGCAGGCCCGCCGCGTCATCCGCGCTGGCGGCGACGATGATCTCGTACGACCGATCGCAGCGTTGCGCCAGCAAGCTGTCGATGCAGTCCTCGAGCACGGCACCGCCGTTGTAGGACGGCACGATGACCGAGACCTCGATGCGCTCCTCGCTCATTTCGCGGGCACCGCGCCTCGCGTCCTGAGGTAGCCGGCATTCACCAACGCTCGAGCCGGGATCACCGCACGCCACCGGGGGACCAACGCAAACGGAAGCGCCATGACCAACCCGGCCAACTTCGCGGCGCGTCGGAGGCCGTCGTTCGTGCCTGCGAGCCGATCCCGCGTCGCGTCCGACCAACCTTCGCCCAGCGCGCGGCGCCAGACCCAACGCAACCGCACCTGCTCGACCCGAACCTCGTGCACCACAACGGCGTCCGGCACCTCGACGACCCGCAGTCCCGATGCGCGAAGGCGGCGACACAGCTCCGTCTCCTCGTGCAGACCCGAGCGCACACCCTGGTGTCCGAGACCGGCGGCGAACCCACCGACAGCGAGTGCCGGCGTACGGCGCACCGCCATGTTGGCGCCGAACGGAAGGTGCACGTTGCCCGGGCCGGCGTGCCGCTCGCCGTAGTAGGTCGCGATCACCGGATGAGCCCAGCGCGGTGGACCTCCTGCCGGCCACGCCGGCAGGATCGTGCCCCCCGCGGCGCCCACGTCATCAGGTTCCATCGCGGCGGAGATCGCGTCGTACCACTCGCTGTTCGCGGGTACGACGTCGTCGTCGAGGAAGAGGACGACGTCGGCTGTCGCGCGCTCGAGCCCCGCCTGTCTCGCCCGCGCCACACCACTCTCCTCGACTTCGACAACTGTCGCATCCCCACGCGACACGGCCGCCGCGATCGGTTCCGGCAGCGGCGTGCCGGGGGCGACGTCGCTCCGCACGACGAGCACCTCGGTCGACGGCGGGATCTGCCGGCGGACGGTGTCGAGCGACTCGACGAGCGTCGAAGGGTGGCGGTGCGTGCAGATCACCACCGCGGTTGTCACCACAAGGCGCTGCCGGTGCAGGGGACGAGGCCGCGCTCGGCGACGACGTCGATCGCGGACGACAGGGCCGACGCCGTCGCGATGCCTTGTCCCTCGAATGTCGTCGCGCCGTCGTGCAGCAACACGACCGCGCCTTCGCGCAGCATCGAACGAATCCGGGGTACGAGGATCTCGCGGGGCGTCGGCCGGTAGTCCTCGGCGTCGTCGGTCCACAGGAGCACCTGCAGGCCGGCACGCGCGGCGCCGCGCAACCCGGCCAGCGAGACGCGACCGTACGGAGGGCGGTGCAGACGCACGGGTTGCTGGATGACGTCCTCGACTTGGCAGCGCGCGCTGCGAAGTCGATCGGCAACGGCTTGGGCCGCGAGCTTGTCGAGTGGCTGATGTGCGTCTGCGTGAAGGCCGACCTCGTGACCCGCGTCCGCAACCTCGACGGTCAGCGTCGGATACTCGCTCACCTTGTCGGCGAGGACGAAGAAGGTCGCGCGCACTCCGGCATTCGCGAGCACGTCGAGCACCGCGGTTGTGCCGTTGGGGTCGGGTCCGTCATCGAAGGTGATGGCCACCTCGCGCCGGCGGGATGATGCTCGCCAGCGGACGCGGGCCGCGCGCGGCGCAAGGCCGCGAAGTCGGGCGTTTGCGTGACGAGTCGTCATGGTCCGCGGCACTACGGCTGAACGTCCACCGTGGTGGTGCAGGTTAGCCTCGACGTCGGATGGTGGAAGCAGGGCAACCCGACGCGCCGATCGCCGTCAGCGTGTGCATCGTCACCGGCCGGAGGGCACAGCTCCTCGGCCGGTGTCTCGCGTCGTTGGCGGCGCAGGAGGAGGCACCGCGCTGGGAACTGCGGGTGCTGGCGGACGGCGATCCATCGGTCGAGGCGATGGTACGGCGCGAGTTCCCGGACGCGGTGATCGGTGCCGTGCCGCGCGCCCACCCCGGCGTGGGGCGGAACTTCCTGATCACCGAGGCCAGGGGCGACATCCTGTTGTTTCTCGACGACGACGTCGTTGTCGAGTCTGACCTTCTTCGCCGCGTGGTCGAGCTGGCCGAGCGCTACCCCGACGTTTCCGTCTTCGGGGGGCCGAACGAGACACCGCCGTGGAGCAGCGACTTCCAACGTGTCCAAGGAGCGGTGCTCGCCTCCATGGCCGCGACCGGGCCGGTGCGGCGACGGTACGGTGCGCATCCGGCCGGTGCGGCCGACGAGCGGTTCTTCACGCTCTGCAACCTTGCCATCCGACGATCCGTGATGCTGCCGTTCGCGGACGACATCGTGTGCGCCGAGGAGAACGAGCTGCTCGACCGCTTGGCGCGCGACGGTCGACTCATGCAGTACGACGCAAGTCTCGTCGTCTACCACGAACGACGGGACACGTTGCGCGGCTTCACTGCGCAGATGCGGAAGTACGGCCGCGGCCGAGGTCAACTCGTTGCCCGTCGACCGAGCACGGCTCGACTGCCGTTCCTCGCGCCGGCGGCGCTCGTGCTCTACCTTGCTGCGCTCCCTCTCGGCGTGCTGACGCTCGGGCTCGCGGTGGCCGCCGTGCCCGCGTTGTTCTACGCCGCGTGGATCACCACCGGGGGATGGAAGATCGCGTCGACGTTCAAGCGCCTTCGCGTGTGGCCGTTCGCCAGCGCGCTCATGGTGCTGTTGCATCTCAACTACGGCGTCGGCGTGCTCTGGGGGCTCGTCGAACGGCGCCGGTCGTTGCCGGCTCATCAACCCGAGTGGGCCGAGGTTGAATCGGGGTGAGTACTTCGGTCGACGTTGCCGTGATCGGTGCAGGCCCGGCCGGACTGATGGCCGCGCGACGGATCGCGGCGAGCGGCCGAACGGTTGCCGTGCTCGAGCGCGCCGACGTGGTGGGGGGCATGGCCGGCAGCTTCGCCGTGGCCGGCGTGCGTGTCGACTACGGCAGTCATCGCCTCCACCCGGTCGTCGCGCCGCGCCTCCTCGAGGAACTGCGCCAACTGTTGGGCGACGATCTCCAGACGCGCATCCGCCGGGGACGCATCGCCCTCGACGGGCAGTGGCTCGGTTTTCCGCTGCGTCTCGGTGATCTCGCTCGGAAGCTCCCACTGTCATTTCTCGCGCGCGTGGGGTTCGACACGGTCACCTCACCCGTGCGCAAGCCGCGTGCAGCAAATGCGCAGGCCGTCATCGAAGCGCGATTGGGGCCGACGGTCGCGCGACGCTTCTACACGCCGTACCTCACCAAGCTGTGGGACACACCGCCTGATCAGCTCGCCGGCGAGCTCGCGGACCGCCGCGTCTCGGCGCGCAGCGGCATGGCCATCGTGCGCAAAGCGCTCGCAACGCGCAAACCCGGCGGTGGGATCTTCCTCTACCCGCGACACGGGTACGGGCAGATCAGCGAAGCGATTGCCGATGCCGCGGTCGCGAGTGGTGCCGAGCTCCGATTCGGGGCCACCGTCACCCGGGTCGACCTCCAGGACGACGGCGCGACTGTTGTCCTCGATGGTGGTGACACCGTGCGCGCCGCGACCGTGCTGTCGACCGGGCCGGTGTCGATACTCGCAAGGTTGGCCGGCGCCCCGCGCGAAGTCGTCGACGCCGCCGGCCGGCTGCGCCACCGGGCCATGGTGCTGCTGTACCTCACCTTGGAGACTCAACGGCTGAGCGACTTCGACGCGCACTACTTCCCCGAACTGGCCACGCCGGTGAGCCGCCTGTCGGAACCGAAGAACTTCCGCGACGGCGACGACCCAGTCGACGTCACCGTGGTGTGCGCCGAGCTCCCGTGCTGGGAGGGCGACGAGACCTGGACAGCCGAGCCATCGGTTCTCGCGGAGAAGGTGATGGGGACGCTCGAACCGTTCGGGTTCCAGTTCCCGGCGCTCGCGGGCGCGATGGTTCGCCGCATCGCTCACTGCTATCCCGTGTACACCGGGTCGTACGTGGACGACCTCGGCACGATCGAACACTGGGCGGCGGCGCAACCACGCCTGATGACCTTCGGGCGTCAGGGGCTGTTCGCGCCGGACAACACGCACCATGCGCTGCACATGGGTTGGGAAGCGGCCGATGCGGTGCGCGCCGACGGCACGATCGACCGTGAGCGATGGACACGAGCTCGCGAGTCGTTCCGGGCTCACGTCGTGGAGGATTAGCGGTTCCCTCTCACCTGGCCGACAGAGCGACATGGTCGCGTGCGCTGCGCATCGCGTTCGTCGTCGTCGTCGCCGCGGTCTTCGTCAAGGTGGCGATCGCTGACATCGACGAACTTCGTGAGGTCGACTTCCAGGTCACACCGGGTTGGCTCCTGCTGGCTGCGCCGTGCACCTTTGTTGCCAGCGTCCTGTTGCCCTTTGCGTGGCGTCAGCTCGTCGCCGCGACCGGTCACGTCGTTGCCGCCCGGCGCGCCGTGCGGATCTGGTGTCTTTCGCAGACCGGTCGCTTCGTTCCGACGGCAGCACCGGCGTTTGCGTCCCGCGCGGTCTTGAGCGGGCGCGAGGGGATACCTCAGCCGATCACGTTGGCGACGATGGCCGTCGAGCTCGCTCTGATCGTCGGGGTCAGCACGACGGTCGCGGCCATCTGCCTGCCGAGCACCACCCTGGCCACGTGGGCTCGCGTGGCCATCGCCGTCGCCGGCACGTCGGGCTTGCTCGCCGGACCATTCGTTCTCCGCTCGCTCAGTGCCCGCGTTCCCCGACTCGATCCGCATCGCGCCGGCGGGTGGTCCGTGCGCGAGTTGTACGAGGCCGAGTTCGTCGTCGTGGTGAACGCCGTGGCGAAGAGCGTGGCGTTCGTGCTCTTGGCCGCGGCGCTGGTTCCGGTGACGGGCAGTGAGGTGCTGTTGCTCGTCGGCGCGCTGAACGGGGGCGCGGTGCTCGGCACCATCGGGATCACTCCTGCGGGCCTCGGTGTGCGCGAAGGGGTGATCGCCGGCATCCTCTCGTCGCGCTTCGGGCTGGGCGATGCCGCCGCGTTGGCCGTCGCCCTTCGGGCCTGGGAGATCCTGTTCGAATGCGTGTGGCTGGTGATCGTGCAGCACGCGACCTTCCGCGAGCCGCGCGACATGCTCGGGGCGGCCGAGCAGTGACGCATTGGCGAGCACTCGACGGCGTGCGGGGCGTCGCCGTGTTGCTCGTCGTCGCCTATCACCTCGAAGTGCCGTACAGCGTGCGGGGCGGTTCGATCGGCGTCACCACGTTCTTCGTGCTGTCGGGCTTCCTGATCACCACACTCCTCCTGCGCGAGGCGAACGCCACGGGGCGCGTCGGCATCCGCCGGTTCTACGCCCGCAGGGCGTTGCGCCTGCTCCCGGCGCTGGCCGTGTTCGTCGCCGCGGTCGTCGTCTACGCCTTGGTCACGGCTCGGTCCGATGACACCGTGCCCGCGTCGTTCGCGGTGGTGTTCTACGGCGCGAACTGGGTGCGCGCGATCCGCGGGTTCACCACGCTCGGGCTGTTCGAGCACACGTGGTCGTTGTCGGTGGAGGAGCAGTTCTACTTGTTGTGGCCCGCGGTGGTGCTCGTCGCCGGTGTGGTCGCGCCTCGGTCGCGGCGCGCCGCCGTCGTCCTCGGCGCGAGCGTCGCCGGCATCGTCGCTTCATTCGTGTGGCGGTTCGCGCTCTGGAATCCTGCCGACCCGAGCGGTGCCGCGGCGCGGCTCTACAACGGCACCGACGCGGCCGCGGACCAACTCCTGATCGGCTGCGCGCTCGCCGCGTTGCTCGTCATCGGCTCCGACGCGTTGCGGCGCCGCCTCGGCGTGGCGTGCGGGTGGCTTGCGCCGGCCGCGCTGGCCTTTCTGCTGTGGGTCGCGATGTTCCGCCCGGGCGGCACGACGCCGTCCAACACGCATCTGTACCTCACATGGGGGCAGACGGCCTTCAGCATGGCGGCCGCGGTCATCATCGCCGCGGCCGTGCTCGCGCCCGCCGCGTTGATCTCGCGGGCGCTCGCCGTCCGGCCTCTGGTCGCGGTGGGCCGCGTGTCGTACGGCCTGTACCTGTGGCACTACCCGGTGATCGTCGTGATCGACGAGCGGCTCACCGGCGTGCCTGATCCCGTGCGCTGGGTCACCGCGCTGGCGATCGCGTGCACCATCACGATCCTGTCGTGGGTCGTCGTCGAACGACCGTGCCTCCGGCTGAAGCGACGGTTCGAGTCGGGGGCTTCCCCGGTGTCGCGGTCACGGATGGCCGCCGTCGACGTCCGGTAGATTCGGCCTCCGTGCGCCTCCCGCGGCTCTTGGTTCGGGCGATGGCGCGCGCCAAGCCGGCCGTCCCTGATGCGCTCTGGCCACTGTTGCTCTCCGCTCGTTCTGTCGCCGGCGCCGGTCCCGTCGTCGGCCTCCCGGGTTTTCGTCGAGCCGTCGTGCTCGCCGCGCACCCCGACGACGAGTCGCTCGGGTGCGCGGGCACCATGGCACTGCTGGCCGACAGCGGTGCGACCGTCACCATGGTCGTTGCCACCGACGGTGACGCAACCAAGGGCTCACCACACGTCGCCGGGCACACCGCCGAGCTTCGCCGCTCGGAGGCCGAACGAAGCGCGACGATCCTCGGCGCGAAGATTCGGTTCCTCGGCCTACCCGACGGCGACCTCCCGGCGCGTGTCGACGCGCTCGATGCCGCGCTCCGGTCGGCATGTCACGATCTCGAACCCGACGTCGTCTTCGTGCCGTGGTTTTTGGACGGCCACCCCGACCATCGCGCGGTGTCCGACGCGTTCGTCACCGCAGCCGAGCACCTCGACCCCGACATCGAGGTGTGGGGTTACGAGACCTGGACGGCGCTGCCCCCGAACCGACTGGTGGACATCAGTGCGTCGTACGAGCGCAAGGTGGCGTCGCTCGCCGCCCACACGACCGCGCACCTGGCGTTCGACCTGGAGGCCGGACTCGGACTCGCTCGGTGGCGGTCACTCCACGGCCTGATGGGTCGCGGGTACGCCGAAGCCTTTCTCGCAGCACCGGCGCACGACTACGCCGCGCTCGGGCGCCGCGTGGCCGCAGAACTTCGCGGCTGATGAAGCTCACGCGAGTCGGATCCGAAGCCGACGCGCAGATGCGCGACCTGGTGGCGCGCGCGTTTCCCAACAACCCGAAGTCCGATGCGGCCATGACGCGTTGGCAGTGGTGGGACAACCCGTTCGGCGAGACGCTGGCCTGGGCGTGGACCGACGAGGGTCGCGTCGTCGCCCAGTACGTCGGGTTCTGCGCGCCCGGCCTGCTCGGGGGCACGCCGTGCACCCTGACGCTCGGTGTCGACGCCGCGGTGGCGCCGGACTACCAAGGGCGACGGCTGTTCACCCCGCTGTCGCGCGCGTTGTACGACGACGCCAACGCGCACGAATGGCCGCTCATCGCGTATCCCAACGATCTGTCGGCAGCCGGCATCGCCCGTGCGGGATGGTGCGAGGTGGCGCGCCTTCGCGTGTTCGCTCGTCCGCTGAACGACCGGTGGTTGGCAGGCCGAGCTCACGCGCCGCGCGCCCTCGTGCGCGTTGGCCGGCGGCTGCTGTTTGCGCCGCCGCGCCGCACTGGCGCGACGGTCGCGGTGAGCGACTCGGTTCCCGACGACATCGAAGCCCTCTGGAGCGCTGTCCGTGCCCGCGACCACAACGGCATCGCCCGAGGCGAGCCGTGGTGGCGGTGGCGCTACGACGCGCATCCGGCGAGGCCGTATCGCTTTCTCGCCGTTCGTCGCGGCGGGCATCTCGTCGCGGCTGCCGCCACCCGCATCCGTGCGGAGCTCGGGGGCGAGTTCGTCGCGCTCCTCGAGTTGCTCGCAGTCGACGATGCGGCCGCCGCCGAGCTGATGGGCGCGATCGAGGACGGCGCGCTCGGCGCCGCGGACGGTGTCGCGTTGACCGCGATCGCGGGTTCGACCCTCGCTCGTCGCGCGCGCGCCGCCGGTCTGCGCGGTGTACCGGCACGATGGCAACCCCGTCCCGTGCGATTCGGCGTGGTGGCGCATCCCACGCTCGTTCCGGAACCGGCCGCGCTCGAGTGGTCAACGGCGTGGGGCGACCTCGACCATGTGTGACTGCGTCCGCCGAGACGCGGTGCTCAGGCTTCGGCGGGGTCGACCTCGTCGCGGGGCTTGGTGACCCTGACGACGAGGTCGGCGAGCAGCCCGATGGCGTAGAGCTGGAACGCGACGAAGTAGATCAACATCGTGTTCAGCCCGGGCCGAAAGTCCTTCGTGATGACGTCCCAGCCCAGCTTGGCGGTGGCGATCACGATGAGCGTGGTCGCGATCGGCATGAAGATGCGAAGCGGGTTGTACGACAGCACCATCCGCACGACCTGGATGAGGTAGCGGCGCGTGTCGGACCACCAATGGAACTTCGACTGGCCAGCGCGTGGGGCGTACTCGATCGGGATGTACTGCACGGAGTAGCCGTTCGCCAGGAACGTCATTGTGATGGTCGTGACGCACGAGAAGCCGGGCGGCAACAAGTGGAGGTACTGCCGGCCGACGTCGGCGCGGAACGCGCGCAAACCAGAGTTGAGATCGGGGATCGGTCGTTCGACCAGGAAACTCGCCAAACGGCGGATCAACCACTTCGTGGGGACGCGGGCGAGTTTGGCCGAGCCCTGCTCGGAGGTTCTCGCGCCGACGACTTGATCGCAATGCTCGAGCTCTTTGACGAGTTCGGGAATGCGCTCGTTCGGATAGGTGAGGTCCGCGTCGGTCCACACGATCGCGCGGCCACGCGCCGCTTTGGTTCCGACGCGCCGCGCGCTACCGGATCCGCGGTTCTCCGGGAAGCGAATCAGCCGAATGCCTTCGATCGCCTGGAGCTCCTCCACCGAACCGTCGGTGGATCCGTCGTCGACCACGAGGATCTCGTAGGTGTACGACGAGGCATCGAGCGCAGTCTGGATGCGTTCGATCTCGGCACGAATGTGCCCGACCTCGTTGTAGACCGGGAGGACGACCGTGACATCGAGCTCGGCCGGATCCATGACCTCACGATGCTAGGGCACCGGGGGACCCGGATCGTCAATGCGCCGAGCGGCCTCGTGCGTGTTTGAGTGCAGGTCGCCACTGCTGGCTGACGAGCAGGGCGATCGCCACGACGCACGCCCCCCAGGCGAGCGCGATGCACACGAGCCACCGCAGCGGATGCGGCAACGGTGCCACCACGTCGGCACGGTCGATCATCAGTTGGAACGACGTTGTTGCGTACTGGCCGCGCATGGCGTAGATGAACGAGCCTGCGGTTCCGACCGCGCTCACCGCGGCGACGACGACACCCACGATGAACACTCGGCCAGCGCGCATGCGCGCGGCAATGGCAGAGACCGCGGCGATGACGCCGGTTGCCAACACTGGAATCGATCCGTACACGTAGCGCGGCGCCATGCCGCGGATGTCGCCGTTGCGGTGGAACGTCGAGTACGCCGCAAAGGCCGCGGAGAGGAGCAACATCAATGGCGCGATCGCCAACACGATGAAGCGCAACTCGGAGTTGCGCGGTCGTCGCCACTCGCGACACAAGAGCCAACCGGCGATGAGGACGACCACGCCGATCTGGAAGATGAGTTGGCCGTTCCTGGGCAGCTCGACCGACAACCAGCCGTACACGCCCGAGAAACGGTCGAAGAATTCGGGTAGCCGATCGAACAGGTAGCGCAGGTACCCGACTGACTGCCACGGTCCTGGTTGCGAGCCCTTCACGATCTCGGATCCCCGTGGTGTGAAGGAATGCGTGTCGAGGAGCACGCGCAGCCACCACAGTCCGCCGATTCCCGCTGGAACGAGGTACAGGAGCGCGCTCTTCCATCGCGCGGTTCGTTGAGGAGCGACCAGCACTGCGGCGAGACCGACCGGCGCGATCGGGAGGAACTCGCCTTTCGTGAGCAGTCCCGCCGCGATCAGCGCGCCGAGCAGCAGCACCACCTTGGACTCGGCGCCCTGCCGCAGCACCCTGGCCATCACCGCGAGCGCGATGGCCATCAACGCGAGCATCAACGCGTCGTTGTTGGCAGCCGCGGCGGTTGCGGCGACGGGTCCGAACGAGGCCGTGACTGCAGCCGCCAGCAATGCGCGCCGCGGGCGAGAGGGCCACACCTGGCGGGCCAGATACCACGTACACACGACGACGACGGACGCGATGAGGATGTCGACCACTCGAAACGCGAGGACGACGTCGGGGAACGCCTCTCGGTCCGTCACCCATGCCAGCGGCGCGAGCAGCAGGTACCAACCCGGGGGATGTCCGTATTGGTAGTTCTGGCACGACACCGGACACCCGGAAGTGGCCGGCGAATCCCCGCCGCCGTACTGGGCGAACGACCGGTAGTCGGGTCGGTCGGCCGGCACACGGCTGAAGTCGGGTGGTAGCGCCTCGTCTCGCAGCCCCGTCGCACTGATCGCGCCACGGCTGCCTTGCGTCTGGCGAAGTGACGGGCCGGCCATCTCGGTCGGGTGGTGCGCGTAGTGACGGGCGAGGTCGATGTGGGTCGGTTCGTCGGGGTTCTGGAACAGCGGCGTCGCGATGGCAAACGCCAAGCTCGTGTGGATGAAGAGCAAGGTCATCCAGCCGAGGGTGACGATCGTGCGCGTCCGTTCCCGTCGCCGTTTCTGGTCGCTCATCCGAGTTCTCGTCACTGACTCTGGTCGCTGGCTGGCCTGGAAGGTGTAGTACATGGCATTGCCCGGGGCGGAACGGAGGACCACGACCAGGCATGACGGATCGAGCCGGGCGGCTCTCTCGGGTCGCCACTGCGGCCGCCGTGATCATTCTCGCGGCGGTCCTCGTCCCGCTGGGCGCACCCCACGCGGCAGCGTGGACCCGTAGCCCTGTCCGCGTGGCCGGCGACGACCGGTACGCCACGACGGTGGCGCTGTCCCAGATCGTCTTCCCGAGCGGCGCAGCCACGGTGTTCGTCGCCAGTGGCGAGGCGTTCCCCGACGCGTTGGCGGGAGGCGCGGCCGCCGGCGCGACCGAATCACCCCTGCTGTTGACGGGCTCGACGGTGCTGCCCGACGTGGTTGCCGACGAGCTGCGCCGCCTGCACCCCACCGACGTCGAGGTCCTCGGGGGACCGGCGGCGATCAGCGACCAGGTCGTCGCGGAGATCCGCGACACGACTGGTGTGACGCCGTCTCGGCTCGCGGGACTGACTCGCTACGACACGGCCGCCGCTGTCGCGGCCCGATTCGCGCCCGGCGGTGCGGTGTTCGTGGCGACCGGCGACGGCTTCGCCGACGGACTCGCCGGCGGTCCCGCTGCCGGCGTGGCGCGAAGCCCGATGTTGCTGGTGAAACGCGACGCGGTGCCAGCCGCCAGCCGTGCGCAGTTGCAGCGTCTCCAACCGAGTCGCATCGTTGTGCTCGGCGGCGCCGGAGTGGTGAGTGATGCGGTCGTCGCTGCCCTCGGCGCATTTTCTCCGAACGTCGAACGCGTCGCAGGTGCAGATCGATTCGGAACCGCTGCCGCGATCGCGCGTGAGTTCTTTCCGCATCCGCCCGAGGCGTGGTTGGTGAGCGGCACCGCGTTCCCGGACGCGCTCGGCGCTGGTCCTGCTGCAACGGTTTTCGGTACGCCGCTCGTGCTGACACTGCCCGCGTGCGCGCCGCCGGCGACCGCGGCGTTGCTGCAATCGCTCGAGTGGCCGAACGTCACGGTGATCGGCGGCTCGGCCGCAGTGTCGGACGCGGCGGGCGCGGTCGAACCATGCTCGCCGGTACCCGACGGTCCGATCGCTCCTGGCGTGCGCCTCGACACGGTCGTGACCGACGGCCCGAACGTGGTTCGCATCATCACGATCGACCGCACGCAAGGCGTCGACATCCGCAGCACGCTGGCCACCGGGCAGCTCGTCGGCCGGCTTCCGGCCACGGAGATCGCTCGCCGTTGGAACGCGATCGTCGGTGTGAACGGTGACTTCTTCCTGAACGACGGCCAACCCGGACATCTGTTCGCGACCGGTGGTCGGATCATCAAGGCTCCGGCTGGTATCGAGGACGAGATCGCCTTCAGCGCGACGGATGCCCGCACGTCTTTTTCAGGCACGCCGCATCTCGCCATGACCGCGACGGTGGCGGAGACCGGTGCCGTGACGACGATCGACAGGGTGAACGACGGCGACCCGAGCCCCGACGAGGTCGCGCTCTACACGCCCGAAGGGTCGACCGCCGCATCGCCGCCGTCGTCCGGGGTGTGTGGCGCCCGCCTGACCCCGACGGCGGCACCGCAGCTCGCGGCGAGCGGCGCCGCGGTACAGCTCCATGCCGTGGTTGCGAAGGGCTGTGGCCCCGCGGCCCCCACCGCTGACGGCAACGACTTGTTGGTCGCCACGTCGAGCGGAAGCCGGGGCGCCTTTCTCGCGTCGCTGCTCGACGGGCAGCACGTGACGATCGGATGGCTCGTCGATCCGCAGTGGACCGACGTGCTCGATGCGATCGGTTCCAACACGACCCTCGTGCACAACAGCGTGCCCTCCGACGACGTCGTGAATGGGGACGGTCCCTTCTACTCGGCCACGGCGCCGCGCACTGCCGCCGGGCAGCTTCCGGACGGCCGCGACGTCTTGGTGACCGTCGACGGCCGCCAGCCTGGCTACAGCGCCGGCATGACGCCGTTGGAGTTCGCGCAGTTCCTCGCGTCACTCGGCGTCGCCGAAGCCGTCAATCTCGACGGCGGTGGGTCCACCACGCTCACCGTCGGCGGGCTGCTCGTGAATCGACCGTCGGACTTCGCGGGCGAGCGCGCGGTGGGAAGCGCGGTGGTCGTCGTACCCGCCGGTACACCCGACCCGCCACCGTTCACCGGCGCCGCGACGGCGCCACCACCGCAGCCCGACCTCGCGTTGACCAGGGACGCCGGGTCGCTCGGGGGTTACGCGGCGACGCTCGCGGCGCGGGGCGCGCCGATGAGTCCGGAGCTCGCGGCGGTGGCGCGCGACTTCAACCGGTGAGCGCGCTGTTGATCTGTGAGAGCACGTTGTCACTCACCGCCGCGGTGCCGCCGAACACGACGACGTCGGTGATCGAGCCCTTCTGGCCGTCGAGGTAGCTCGCGACGGTCGACGGGAGCGAAGCCGGGTCGGTCAGCAGCAGCGGGACGCCCGAGACCGCCGCGTGCGCGCCGCCGCCGAGCGCATCCGGGAATGCGGTGCCCGTCGCCACGTCGACGAACGCGACCGAGCCGAAGAACCTGGTGGCGACACGCGTCGCGGTGTCGTATCGGTCCGCGCCCACGATGGCCGTCGCGGCCGGAGCCGCGGCGGCGGCAGGACCGCCCACGGCATAGCGGGTGCTGCTGTGGTTGGCGAGGTAGTTGGCCGTGGCGTCGGGCATCGTCGAGCCGGCGGTGAGGAGCACGGCTCCATCGATGTGCGCCGCGGCGGCGCCGGCGCCGAGGGCGTCGGCGAAGCCCAACCCCGTTGCCAGCAGCACCGAGGCGGGATCGTGCAATCCAGTCGTGGCGATAGCGACCGCGGTCGCGTACCGGTCGTCGCCGGCGAGCCGAACGACCTGGTACCCGAGCGACTGAAGGCTGCTGTCGACGCTCGGTGACAGGGCCGCGGTCCCACCGAGGACGTACACGGTGGACCCGGAAGCAAGGATGCGCTGCACCTCGCCGGCGACACGTGAATCGAGCCCGCTCTGCGTGGTGAGGAGCAGCGGGCCGCGGTCGGCGCCGGCGAGCGGGACCCCCGCGAGGGCATCGGGATAGTCGTCCGAGCGGGCGATCACCGCGGTCTGGGCCTGCGAACCCGACCCTCCGGCCGGGCCCCACACGTCGCGGGACCCGAGCACGGCCGTGGCGATGCGGTCCTGTCCCGCAATGCGGCGAACGAGGCCGCCGAACGGACCCGCGACGCACGCCGCGTGGTAGTTCGGAGGATTGGTGTCGGCGGCATTGCTCCACTCGAGCTGGAGGGCGTACCGATGATCGCCCAGCGTCACGTTGCCGCCGTCGGCCGCGCGCGTGCCGTAGACATACGCGCAGAGGTCACCGTTCTCGTTGCCGTAGGCGTCGAACCACGCGTTGCCGAGCGGGTCGCTGACCATCTCCATCAGCTCGTGGGACGCGAGGCTGACCGAGTCGTCGACGTCCGCGCTGCCCGTGGGCGACGTGCCGCCCACCCCGCAACCGCTCGGGCTCGTTGCCGCGTAAGGGAGCGTGGAGTAGAGCACCGGGTTCGAGCCACTCACGAAGAAGTTGTGGTACGCGCAGAAGTCGACGAAGGACTCGTTGCCGTCCAAGGACACGTAGATGTCCTTCGGTAGGAGCACGTGGTACGCGCGCGTCATGCCGGGTGGACCCCACGACGGATTGGCATTGATGGCCCGCATGACCGCGACCTGGATGTCGCTGTCGAGCAGCGGCTTGCCCGGCGTGCCCGGCCGACCGACCGGATACGGCGTGGTGTCGACGGTGGTGCCCGCAAAGGTGTGCGCGTCTTGCGGGCTCCCGTTGCTTCCGGCGTACTGGAGCACGCTGTCGTAGAACGTGCCTGATCCGAGGTCGCCCATGAAGGTGTTGACCGCGTTCTTGAAGCTGGCCGTCATCGCACCGTCGGGATCCCAATAGATCGTGTACGACTGGGCCGAGCGCATGATGGGTCCACCATGGAACTCGAGGTCGCCGCAACTGCCGGGCGGATTGACGATCGGCGCGCAAGTCGACGTGCCCGCGAACCCGGCGTCACGTCGCGGGGCGGTTTGGTGCGCCGCCCCGCGCACTGGGCTCATGCGCCGCGCCGACGCGGAGGCGTGGTCGGCAGCCGCGGGCCGTGCGCCGGGGCCGCCCATGACGCCGACGATCACCAGCGCGGCCGCGAACGCCGGTCGCAACGCACGTGGCAGTCGCATCCCGCCTAGTCCGCAGCGTTGAGGAGCGTCAGGACCTTGCTCGCGGCCGCGGGGATGTTGCTGCCGGGACCGAACACCGCGGCGACCCCGTGCTCGTAAAGGAAGTCGTAGTCCTGGGGCGGGATGACGCCACCCACGACGACCACGATGTCTCCCGCCCCCGCTTTGCGGAGCTCCTCGACGAGCAGGGGGACGAGCGTCTTGTGGCCGGCCGCCTGCGACGACACGCCGACGACGTGCACGTCGTTCTCGACGGCCGCCTTGGCGACTTCCGCCGGAGTCTCGAACAGGGGCCCGAAGTCGACGTCGAAACCGAGGTCGGCGAACGCGGTACCGACGACCTTGGCGCCGCGGTCGTGGCCGTCCTGGCCCATCTTGGCCACGAGGATGCGGGGCTGGCGGCCTTCAGCCTTGGCGAACGCGGCGACCGCGGCGCGCACGGCTTCAAAATCCTCATCGTTGTCATAGGCGGCGCCGTACACCCCGGCTATTGAACGCACCTCCGCCTTGTGCCGGCCGAACACCCGCTCCATCGCGTCGCTCATCTCGCCCACGGTGGCCCGGGCGCGGGCCGCGTCGATGCACAGCGCCAACAAGTTGCCGTTGCCACGAGCACCGGCCTCGAGCGCGTCGAGCGCCCGCTGCCACGCACCGGCGTCGCGTGATGCGCGGATCGACTCGAGGCGAGTGATCTGTTGCTGGCGCACCATCGTGTTGTCGATGTCGAGCACGTCGACGTGGTCGGGGTGCTCCGCTCGGTACTTGTTGACGCCGACGATCGCATCCTTGCCGCGGTCGACGCGTGCCTGACGCCGTGCCGCCGACTCTTCGATGCGGAGCTTGGGCATGCCCGACGCGACGGCTTTCGTCATGCCGCCGATGTCCTCGACCTCTTCGATCAGCGCCCATGCCTTGTCGGCGAGATCGTTGGTGAGCGCCTCGACGTAGTACGAGCCCGCCAGCGGATCGATCACTCGCGGCACGCCGGTCTCTTCCGCCAGGATCAACTGTGTGTTCCGGGCGATCCGAGCGGAGGTGTCTGTCGGGAGTCCGAGGGCCTCGTCGAAGGAATTGGTGTGCAGGCTCTGGGTCCCGCCGAGCACGGCTGCCATCGCTTCGTAGGCGGTACGAACCACGTTGTTGTACGGATCCTGCTCCGTCAACGACACACCGGATGTCTGGCAGTGCGTGCGCAGCATCAGCGACGACGGGTCCTTCGGTTCGAACTGCGAGATGACGCGGTGCCACAACAGCCGCGCCGCGCGCAGTTTGGCAACCTCCATGAAGAAGTTCATGCCGATGCCGAAGAAGAAGCTCAGTCGCCCGGCGAACGCGTCGATGTCGAGGCCGCGGCCCAACGCATATCGCACGTACTCGAGTCCGTCGGCGATCGTGAACCCGAGCTCCTGGTCCGCGGTCGCACCCGCTTCGAGCATGTGGTAGCCGGAGATCGAGATCGAATTGAAGCGCGGCATGTGGTGCGCGGTGTGCTCGATGATGTCGGCGACGATGCGCATGCTCGGTTCAGGCGGATAGATGTACGTGTTCCGCACCATGAACTCTTTGAGGATGTCGTTCTGGATCGTGCCGCTCAGCTTCGACTGATCGACGCCCTGCTCTTCCCCGGCGACGACGAAACACGCCAGCACGGGTAGCACCGCCCCGTTCATCGTCATCGACACGGTCATCTTGTCGAGCGGGATCTCCGCGAACAGGATCTTCATGTCCTCGACGGAGTCGATGGCGACACCCGCTTTGCCCACGTCGCCGATCACGCGGGGGTGGTCACTGTCGTACCCGCGATGGGTTGCCAGATCGAACGCGATCGACAGCCCCATCTGGCCGGCCGCGAGATTGCGGCGGTAGAACGCGTTCGACTCCTCGGCCGTCGAGAACCCCGCGTACTGGCGGATCGTCCATGGACGATTCGCATACATCGTCGCTCGCACGCCGCGCACGAACGGCGGAAGCCCCGGGAGTGAGTCGGCGAAGCCGACATCGTCGAGGTCGTCGCGCGTGTACAGCGGCTTGACCACGATGCCCTCCGGGGTCTGCCACGCGAGGGTGTCGGGATCTGCACCCTTCAGCTCCTTGGCGGCCAACTCGCGCCAGTCGTCGTAGCTGCTCACGGCTCCAGCGTAGGGGGCACGTGGGGCAGGACTCCCATCGAACCGTGACGAACCAGTACCAGATGCGCCGACGGGCACTGTGTCTTGTTCTCGTGTTGGTGGTGACGCTTCCGCTCGCCGCCAACGCGAGCGCGAGCGAGCCACCGTGTCCTCCGGGGTCGTCCCCCGATCCGCAGGGTCTCGTGTGCGTGTTCGCCGACAAGGCGACGACCGGCACCACCGCGCTCACCCAAACGCCTTCGCCACAGGATCCGTGGCTGACGAACGCACTCGAGGCGCAACACCACCTCGGCGACACGCTGCCGTTCCGGGATGCGATGTGGGTCGGTACGCACAACTCGTTCAACACGGCGGCGAACACGCCCCCTTCGCTCTCGAACACCGACAGCAACCAACACCTCTCGCTCGCGCAACAACTCGCACTCGGCATCCGGGGCATCGAGATCGATGTGCACTGGCTTCCGAGCGTGTGGGCGGGAGGGGCGAACGCGCCGGTGGTCTGTCATGGTCGTCCGCCCTCGGAGCTCAACATCGGCTGCACGGACGAACGGCTGCTCGACGCGGAGCTCGCGCCGGTCGCACAGTGGGTCGCCGACAACCCGGACGACGTCGTGTTGATCTACGTCGAGGACAACATCGGCGCGCCGGCGGGGTACGACGCGGCGGCGGATGCCGTCGCCCGCACGCTCGGCGATCACGTGTACCGGCCCCCGGCCGCGCAGCCGTGTCAGGTCCTGCCGCTGACGTTGCATCGCGCGGACGTTCTGGCGGCCCACAAACAAGTCGTGATCATGAGCGGCTGCGGATCGAGCGCGTGGAACGCGACGGTGTTCGACGATTCGATTCGCTCGGAAGAAGGCAACCCCGATTTCGCGGGCTTTCCCGCGTGCACGTCACCATCGGTGCAACGCGCCGACTACGGCACGAAGCTCGTGCGCTTCTACGAAGACTCGACGTTCGTGTCGACCGCGGTGGCGGGAGGCGACCCCGGGCATCGGCTGACGACCGACACGATCAACGCGATGGTGCGCTGCGGTGTCAATCTCTTCGGTCTGGATCAGGTCGATCCGAACGATTCCCGACTCGCGGCGATGGTGTGGAGTTGGGCGCCGAACGAGCCGAGCGCGACTGGTGCGTGCGCGGTCGACGGGAGCGACAATCGCTTCCACGCGGTTCCGTGCAGCGGCGCACCGTTGCCGTTCGCCTGCGTGGACACGAACGGCCGCTGGTACATCTCGACGGTGACTCGTCCGCGGTGGGACGCGCGCCGCCCGTGCAAGGACGGGACGTTCGCGGTCCCGCGCAGCGGCGCGCAGGCCGAACAGCTCCGCGAGGCCAAGGCGGCGGCCGGGGTCGACACCGTCTGGCTGGCCTATCGCAGCGTCGACGGCACCTGGAGCGGCCCTCAGTAGCCTGGTCGCGATGGCCATGCGCTTCGTGATCATCGGCGGCGGACCGGCCGGCAACACCGCGGCCACGCACGCAGCCCGCCTCGGCGCCGAGGTGACGATCGTCGAGCGTGACGTCGTCGGTGGCGCGGCACACCTCTGGGACTGCATCCCGTCGAAGGCGATGATCGCCACCGGCGGCGCGATGTCGTTCAACAGCCGCATCGCGGGGATGGGACTCACCGAGTCCGCGTCGCACATCGATCTCGATCTCGTGAAGCTGCGCATCAACGAGATCACCGACAAGCTCCAGCACGGGATCGTCGAGCTGTTGAGCAGCCAAGGCGTCCGCATGCTGCACGGTGTCGGTCGGTTGACCAGCGCCCACAGCGTCGTCGTCGAGACGACGGAGGGCACCGAGGAGCTCGAGGCCGACGCGGTGTTGATCTCGACCGGAAGCCGGCCGCGTGTGCCTGATTGGGCGACGGTCGACGGCCAGCGCGTCCTGACGACGCGCGACGCCTATCCGCCGCCGGAGCTGCCGTCGCACCTGATCGTGATCGGGTCGGGCGTGACCGGCGTCGAGTTCGTGCACATGTTCTCGTCGTTCGGGTCCGAGGTGACGTTGGTCGTGAGCCGCCAGCAGGTGCTGCCGTCGAAGGATCCCGAGGTGGCCGCGGCGCTCGAGGACGAGTTCCTCCGCCGCGGCGTGCATCTCCTGAAGGGGGCGAGGGCGACGGCGATCGAGCCGGCCGGTGGCGGTGGTGGTGTCACGGTGTTGTGCGACGACGGCCGGCGGGCCTCGGGGTCCCACGCGCTGCTGGCGATCGGGTCGCTGCCCAACTCGGAAAGTCTGGGACTCGACGCGGCGGGCGTGACGTTCGACGACAGCGGCTACATCCCGATCAATCATCACTGCCAGTCGAACGTGCCGCACATCTATGCGGCGGGTGACGTGTCGGGGAAGCTGCCGTTGTCGTCCGTCGCCGCGATGCAGGGCCGCAAAATCGCGGAACACGTGATGGGTCTGCACACGCGTGAACATCGCCATCTCGACTACGACAAGGCGGCGTCGGCGATCTTCACCGAGCCGGAGATCGCCGATGTCGGCTTGGCCGAGGCCGATGCGTTCGCCGCGGGACGAAAGGTGCGGACGACGAAGGTGCCGTTCTCGGCGTCGGCCAAGGCGCTCATCAACAACGACCCGCGCGGGTTCGTGAAGATCGTGAGTGATCCGGCGACCGGGGTGGTGCTCGGCGGGTCGATCGTGGGGCGGCACGCGGCGGAGTTGATATCCGTGATCGCGCTCGCCGTCACCGCCGGGTTGCGCGTGACCGACATCGTCGAGTCGTTGCTCGTGCATCCCGCGCTGGCCGAAGCGTTGGCGGACGCGTCCGAGTGAATCAGTGCCTTCCTCCAAAGAGATTCGGGTTCGGAGGGAAGCGATGGTTCTGGCGTCAATAAGGGCGCGATGCGGCCCTAGGTGACGCCAGAACGAGGGGGAGGAGGGGTCAGTCGATGACGATGACGATGTCGCCGGTGCCGACGGACTGACCGGCCGTGACCTTGACCTCGGCGACCGTGCCGGACTTGTCGGCGGCGATGTTGTTCTCCATCTTCATCGCCTCGAGCACGCAGACCGGTTGGCCCGCTTCGACGGTGTCGCCGACGCTGACGAGCACCTTGACGATCGTGCCCTGCATCGGCACCGCGACCTTGCCGCTGCCGGCGACGGCGGCACTCGCGGCGGCGGCGGAACGGCGCGGCTTGGCCGCGGGAGCACCGCCGCCCGCGCTCGCGACGACGCCGACGTCGGGTACCCACACCGACACCGAGTACTTGCGGCCGTTGACCTCGACGTCGACATCGCGACGCACCTTCGCCTCGTCACCCTCGGCGGGCGCTGCCGCGCCCGCACCGGCATCACTCGTGATGTCGGACAGATCGAGCG